>RCUF01000284.1_pt1 | contig 21145 bp, 19 predicted proteins | sample 2166311 | NCBI WGS metagenome assembly RCUF01 (sample SAMN09932608, study PRJNA488358) | compost metagenome | feature: garden; material: soil; isolation source: compost soil in 4-hydroxybenzonitrile-enriched culture | place: Germany: Experimental Botanical Garden Goettingen | collected 2016-01-27
GATCGTTGTAATGTGGAATTTGTTAATTGTTGGTTTAATCAATTACTTAGAAAAATGGTTAAACAACTCCAAATTTCAGAAACTATTTCAAAAATCAGCTGGTATGATCCTAATCGCTTTTGGAATAAAAACAGCAGTTTAATTTCTATTAATTAAATCATTATAAGCAGCCTTTTCTCTATAGATTCTAGGGTTTCCGGAAAACTCCATTGCTCTCTTTATACTGAGAGAGAGTTTTACCAGTCCATTTTTTAAAGGCTCTAGAGAAAGAGCTTGGATCAGTATAGCCCACTAGATAGGCAATATCAGCAATAGTTAAAGCTGAGTCTTGTATATAATTTAAAGCCAATGTTTTTTGGACGGATTGCATTTGTTGATTGAATGTTGTATTTTCAGCACTTAAGTTTCTTTGCAGTGTTCTAGTACTTATACCTAACGATTGAGAGACATCTTCCAAGCCAAATCTTCCACTAGGAATTGCATAGAAAAGTGTAGATTGAACTATATTGGAAAAATGTTTTTCCGAATGAAGATCAACTAGTTTTCTTTTCAGTTCAGGCTCCAAATATTCCCACATTACGTTGTTATGAGTCAGGAATGGTTTTTGAAGATCTGACAAGCTAAATAACATTTGGTTATCACTTGTTTCTTCGGGTAAAGTACCAGCCCAGCGTACAATTTCTTCACCATATTTGAATGGGCTTGCTAAATTTAAGGGAGTTATATTTTCTCCCGAGCCAGTCCTGACCAAGCTTAGAATTAAAAGCTGTTCATTTAGTAAAGCAAAACGAGGTAAATCTTGTTTTGGATAAATAAAAGAGCAGTGAACGCGTACAATTTCGTCTAACACTTGAATGTTAATTGAAACTGGTCCAGCTAGTCGTTTATACGTGGCAAATCTTTCGAGTCCTTCAATACCATTTCTAGCACATAATGCGGCAAAAAAAGAGGGCATGAACATATTAATGTTTTTAATTTCACTGAAGGCTATAATTTGCTCATCCGTTACTAGTTGATCAAATTCTTGTAACAAGCGATAGTACTCTAACGGCGATACATTTAACTCTTCTTTCCAAAGTAAATTGGGAATATTGGCTCTTCGCAATAAATCCTCAAAGGAAATCCCTAAATCTGCAATAAAGCTCTGGAATTGTTTGGTTATAGTAAGTTTCATATTCTACACTTCTTCCGTAGCTATAAGTTAAGATTAGCTTGCATTTTTCATAATAAAATCAAACCATCTATTTGGGAGTACTGTGTGAAAGAAGACAAGAGGTTTTGCCCCCATTCCAATCAGGTAACGAGTCTTTGGTCTTCTACGATTGATCGCTTTAGAAATTGCCTTCGAAATCACCATTGGTTTTGAAAGCATGTTAGAAGAATATTGTTTTCTCATACCAGCAGCAGCTTTTTTAGCAGTTTCTTCATACGCTCCGCCTTTAGAGGAATGTTCCAGATTATCTGCAGCAATTAATCCCCAATCTGTTTTAATTCCACCTGGTTCAATAAGAACAACATCAATACCGAACTGTTTAACTTCCATTCGTAATGCATCGCTGAATCCTTCTAGCGCATACTTAGTAGCATGATACCAAGCACCCATGAAACTAGTTAAGCGTCCCCCCATCGAGGATATGTTGATGACTCGACCATAATTTTGTTTTCTCATGTAAGGCAATACCATTTGAGTTAAGCGAGCAAGGCCGAATAGATTAACTTCGAATTGTCTTTTAGCTTCCTCAATAGAGACGTCCTCAACTGCTCCATAGGAACCATATCCAGCATTGTTTATAAGTACATCAATTTTTCCATCTTGTTTAATTATTTGATTGACTGCATCTTCAATAGACTTTTCGTCAGTAACATCTAACTTGATCGGGACTACTCCGAATTTTTTTAATTCTTTTATTTTCTCTATTCTTCTTGCAGCACCATAAACTTTGTGACCTTCTTTTGCTAAAACTTCTGCTGTTTGATAACCAATACCACTACTTGCGCCAGTTAACAAAATAATTTTCATTTTAATACATCCCTTCCGTTCCTATTTGATGATCCAAGTATATATTTAAATGAAACATATCTGAATGACACTAGGCGACAAAATCTATGCAAATTGCGCCAAGTGGAGAGGTTATCGTTAATTGGGATATAAAGTGGATTTCGTGCAGTATGTTAAAGTATTTTCAACACAATAGTTATTTATACTAAGAATTCAACTTAAGCAGCTATACAATTGACTTAACCCCTTGAGGGCAAATCTCATCGAAAAAGCTTTGCTTCAAGCGGGCATTCTAAATCTTTCGGTCTTTCTAATCTAGCAGGTTTTATTCCTGTTGGTCAAAACGTTAACACTCCTGTGCCATATTCAAATCGGAGGCAATTGATAAAATGCCCCAAACTTGAAATCGGTATTTAATCATTGCCACTCTCCTATCGCATCGCAAAACAAAGAAACCACGGAACCGAGTTCGGCCCCGCAGTTTAATTATCAACCATACTATTGGATTTGGTTCATGTACGCTTTGAATTCCTCGGCGATTTCTTTGAATTTCGTATGATGCAGGTAATGTGAACCTTCCATCGGGATCATTTTGCCCTGTGCAGATTGTTTGGCTTGCTCTTCATGCAGCGGAACCCACTGCTCATTATGCTCATTATTCGATTGAACGAAGAGAAGCACAGGCAAATCATGAGGGTAGGTGAGTTGTTCTCCATTTTTGAAATTGGAACCGAGGTGTCGGAGCTCATCCATCATCGTTGGATTGCTCGTGACTTGATTCGAAATCAAATTCATCTGTTCTTTGGTAAACTCATCGAATGCAAGCGCCCCATATGGATCTCCGCTCACTTTTTTGAGCAATCTCATCAGACCTGATTCTTGAAGAAACTGCATGGATTTCAAAGGCAATTTGACATCCATGCCCGGTTGATTAGGGACACTGCTATCGATGCCGACAAAAGCAAGAACTTCATCCGGATAGTTGTTCACATAGGACACTCCGTAAAGCCCAGCGATGGAATGTCCCATCAGAACGTAACGGTCAATCCCCAGCTGCTGCACAGCTTCGTGAACTTCGCTGACGATATTCTCCGTTGTTCTTTCTTTCTCGGTTTCGTCGCTCAACCCGTAACCGAAAGGCTCGATTGCTACGATTTTGTAATTCGGAGACAATTCATCGATCAACAATTTGAAATCAAGTGCAGGCGACGGGGTTCCTTGTCCCGGAAGGAGAACGATCGTCTGCTCGCCACTGCCTTGAATGAGCACATTCATTTTTTTTCCATCCACATTGACATACTGGCCATACGGTTCGATTTTCTTTTTCTCGACCCCGTTACTGATTGCATTAACGACAAATACGATGCCCATGAACAGTACAAGCGCCCCGAAAATACCTCCAATTATTTTTAACCATAAGTTCCGTTTCTTACGGTTTTTGGTCCCGGTTTTTTTTATTTCCTCCGTTTTTGTCAAGTTCATCTTCTCCTGTCCTTGTATCTGTAGAGTCACCTTGGTGACATATTTAAAGTGTAATCAAGCAAGATGTCCCCATCGTGACGGCAATATGAACGGAATATGAACAAGCACAAAAAAACCGTTAACCCGATACTCAGATTAACGGTCTAATTCAATTTTTTATTTCGCCGGTAAAATCCCTTATTTTTTTTGAGATTTCTTTTGGATGGGAACGATATAAATAATGTCCCGCGTCCAATAAGACCATTTCTCCATATACAGAGTCCTCTATTTGTTTCTCATGTTCGGGGATCCATTGGTCCGTCACAGGATGATTCGCTTGGACAAAGAAAAGGACAGGTAAATTGGGTGGAAAAGTTAGCTGTTCTGCTGCTTTAAAATTGGAATACATGCTCACTGCCTCGTTTAATTGAGTTGTATTATACATGTTTTTGCGTATCAAAATGTTCAATTGTTCTTTAGTTTGTTCATCATAGGGCAGCCCATCGTAAGGGTCAGCACCCAGTTTCAATTGTAAACGGGCGAAGCCCAAGTTGCGGAACCATTTAATCGGTTCTGTCACTGACGAATCAACCTTCTGTTCACTCAGCGATGGAACACTGCTATCCAGCCCTATAAACGCGCTCACTTCGTTTGGATATTGGTTCACATAATCCAGACTGTAGAGTCCCGAAATGGAATGAGCCATGAGAATATAACGATCTACCTGGAGACTTTGTAATGCTTCATGAATTTCGCTTACGATATTTGCTGTACTGCGCTCCTTCTGGGTTTGATCGCTCAATCCGTAACCAAAAGGTTCAATCACGACGACTTTATAATAAGGGATTAACTCAGATATGAGTGGCTTAAAATCAAGTGCAGGTGCCGCTGTCCCATAACCAGGAAGAATCACAACGGTTTCTTCACCTTGACCTTGAATGAAAACATTCATCTGTTTTCCATCTACAGATACATGCTGACCGTATGGTTCCATTCTTTTTTGTTCTGAATGACTGCTGATTTTATTTACGGTATACACGATGGCGATAAAAAGTAGGATGGCTATAACTACTGCGGCGATTACTTTTAGCAAAATAGATAGCACTCTCTTTATTTTTGTACTATTCCTTACTTCCTTTCCTATTGGTTGTGTCAAACTCGTCAGCTCCTCTTGTTATCTCTACAATGGTGTTGAGATCCATTAATGCGAGTCTAGCAAACCAAAATGTCCTCTCAATGAATGCAATATGAACGGAACATGAACATAGGCGGATATTTGACTACAATGTGATAATTTTCTGTCCCCCATTCGGTAGCATCAGCGCAATATTTTTTCCTGAAAGAGGGAGAAGAACATTACGGGCATAAGCCTTCCATTGATCAGCATAAAAGAAGCCGCATATTTCTGCGGCTTCCGGGAAGAAAAATATTAAATGAAACTGTTTAAAAAAATTAGAATAATTATTTATACATCTTGCCGAATTCACGATAATAGGCCGTTTGCTGCACCAGTAGTATGATGCCCAAGACGATAATAGGTAGCGGAGTAAAGCCGAACATCATGGAATACAGCGTGAAAAGCATGATGCCTGCGATTAGCATCTTATTGGTAGTCTTATAGGCAGAATAGGCAGACCGATAGACCGTCCACCGCTCGCCTTCGTCCATTTTGGCAAGCAGTTCACGTTCTGCCTCTTTCCGGCTGTTAGATTTCAGATTCAGCATTCGATCCGGATAGACCTTGTTGTAGATCACAAGAGTACGGTGCTGAAGAAACATGGCTACAAGCAACGTGACGCAACTGCTGACCAAGTTCACCACCATGTAAGCACTTAAGGTATCCTTTGAGCTTCCTGCTCCCAAGGCGTGGGCAATAGCAAGCACCGACCAAATGAGGGTAACAATGGTGTTATAGGTGCTTACCTTCAGGATGGTGCCGAGAAACTTCTCTTTCGGACTCATTGGCACATCTGAATTCTGAACATTATCGTTCATGGCATTTAAGAGAAAGAGTCCAATCACATTCCAGACCAACAACACAAGAACTATCAGCGCCAGTAAAGCGAACATAAGATCATATTCGTAAACAAGGGAAAAGCTGAAATCGGCATCATGGGGAACTGTAATCATTCCAGAAGCAAATAAATAGCCAAACGTCGCCCCAATAAAGGCCCATAGAATGATCCACCATGTTTTTTTTGTTTTAAATGTTCTGCTTGGGTTATCCATCATTGATTACACTCCTCTTATTAACTCATCTTGTATAGAAAAAATGTCCTCAACCTGCACCGCAAAGACTGCTGCAATCTTCAGAGCCAGTAGCACCGAGGGAGAATAATCCCCTCGTTCGATCAATGCGATTGTCTGGCGGGAGGCTCCGATTCGTTTTGCCAGTTCTTCTTGGGATAATCGGTCCCTGGCCCGTAATTCACGGACACGGTTAACTAAATTACTCAAACTCTCCACCTCCATATTTGAATTATATATAATATATTGCATAATGTAAATGATAATATACAATATGTATATTATCATTTACATAAACTCAATAAGCCATTAAGAAAAAGTAGTACCTATTTTAAGGGGGAGGGCGATAAGCTCTCAATCCCGAAATTTGTTTTTGTCTAAACAGCACATCCTACGTTTCTTTATGGTATGGAACATGTTTAAAATACCCTTTTATGATCCTTTCTTCGTGATTGTTCCAGCCCAAAAAAAAGAACCCGCGATAGCTGCGGGTCTAATGATGTTTACCGGACTTACTTAATCGGTTGTTTCGTATCCATTCCTTGCTGTCCTCCCGCACATGCCGGGTCGTTTGAAATTACTGTGCGCTTGTCAAATAAGTGCCTTTGTTGCCTACAGCGATATAACGTTTTCCATCCCAAACGATGCTGTTCAAATATTCAGAGGAACCTGATTTCACTCTTGCCCAGGTCTTTCCATCCGTTGAACGCAAAATGGTTCCTCCCGCTCCCACTGCCATAAACTCCCCGTTCCCATAAATTACGCTACTAAGGGTATCCCCTCGCTTGGTATGGTGATCCTCATACTTGAAATAAGCCTTCTCATAATCCGACCAGGCCGGGAAATTCGCTTTAATCCACTTCCCATTTTGCAAATAGTACAGTGCCGCGCCTCCATTGTCCGAATACTCATACTTCACAGTTGTATCATGACCTTTGACCACGATGGGCTCATTTTTGAGCTCCACAGGGCTTGCAGAAGTGATATCCTTCCAATTCATCGAGCCACTGGCAAGCTGATATTTGTTACCAAAGTAAGTTCGTCCAATAAAGGATTGCCCATCCCACTTTACATCAATCGGATGATCGAGATCACTCAGGGACTTGCTTACCGGCTCCGCCCCTTCACTACGAACTGCTGTAAAGCTATAGCTGCTTTTCATCGACTTCCAGTACCAGTCTTCCTCCTGGGTAACCAAAGCAAAATCCTGACCATGATATGCAACGCTCACCACGTTATCGTATTTGGACACATCGAAGGTTTGTTTCCACTCATGAGCGTCAGTAGAGGTAAGAAATCTTCCGTTGGAGCCATATAAATAGTAAGTTCCCTCTGTAAATCCAACCCCATACAAATCCGTACCGACAGGTGCAGCCTTCTCTAGGGTGCTTTTTTCAAAATGCTTCAAGTCAGTAGAAGTATATATACCCCCAAATGAACTGACAGCAATGTATTGATGTCCGTCCCATATCGTCTTATAGAGGATCATTCGTTCAGCGTTAATGTCCTGGAGAGAAAATACAGACGAATCAGCTTCCTTCGCATCCTCTCCGGGCTGGTCGAATAGGTTGATTGCTTTCCAGGTGCTGCCGTCGTTAGAGACTGCCAGATAACCTCCCGCAGCACTCATTACATATTGATTATGTACGTAATCAATAGATGAGGCTCCTGTGGAATCTCCCCAATCCAGCAAATCCTTGGGACTCGCGGACTTGATCCCCTGAAAGCTGCTGGCCTTTAGCACAGCAGGTCTTGGCCGGGAAGCATCTATCCGGTCGAATGCCACCACAAACCCGCTTGATCCAAAGGCGGCGTCGATGTAAGACTCTTCAACAGAAGACCAATTCACCAGATTTTTGCTAGTCATGACCTTGTAATCCGAGAACAGATAGTAGGCTCCGTTCAAAAATTTAAGCTTGCTTGCATGATACAAATAAGGCGCCACCTGTGTTGTTTTCCAGCCCTGGCCATTCTTGGAGGTGGATACGAACCCATACCCCGTACTGCTCATTTTTTTATATGTATCAATGGTGTAGGCATCCATTTGCGTCAGAATGACGAATTGCTTGCCATCCCATATCACACTAGTATTGGACTGGACCCGATTCTTAGCAAAGTCTCCCTTTTTTGCTTCCTTCATATTCGTGACTGATTTGGTCGAGAAGGTTAAGGATTGCTTCTTCCAGATGTTGCCGTCGGCAGAGGTCAGAATGGTGTTGTTGTTGCCCACTGCAACAAATACGCCATTTCCGAAGGCGACAGCGTGGATTTTAGTAGATGTGCCTGAGGGAATGACCGTCCATGATTTCGCATCCGTCGAACGCACAATCGCCCCATCGCTGCCCACTGCTATGTATATATTATTTCCATAGGCAATATCATACAGGTCGCTGGCAAAGAAGTCTGTCTGCTTGGTAAAAACCGGAAGTGACCCCGCTGCCGCCCTGCTTGGCAAGGAGGGAACAAACAAAAATAAGCATAATAACACAATTGCACTTTTTACCCACTTCATTAGTACTCATTCTCCTTTAAATACGTTAAGTAACTTAGTTGATTGGATCAATTATATCTTCGAGATTTGGAGAGATTTTCCCTTTTTTGCATCTCATAGACTTTTTGCAGGGTTTGGATATGCAGATTGCTTCCTGCTCCTTCGTTCAAATACCACTCTACAAGCCTGTACCCGAACAAAAGTAGAATCATCTCATAAACACAATTGTCCGTTATGTGTGAAATGTCTGCATATTCCGAAAAGCCCTTGTAATACGCGGGGATACATCTGTGGTAGTATTCAACCATGTGTTCAACATCGGCTTCGTCCGCGATAAGACTTGCCAAGTCTTCACCTAAATAGCCCCACCCCGTGGTATCCCAGTCGATAAGTATGGTTTTACCGTCTGAATGGAATATGTTTGTCACCCAAAAATCCCTGTGACATAGCACGATGGGTAGCTGTTCAATACGGTTGAATATTTCGTCTGCGCTTTCATCAATGTCGATGAGCATTTCACAGAGGTGCTTCGGGATTCCGCAATCATCGGAGCGTATATAATCGTACACTCTTTTCCAGGACCGATAGTTAAGATAAAAATCCTTCATATACTCTACTTTGCTCAGGTTGGTCAAGTTCTGCAAAAAAGCTGGCTGTTCGGCATATAACTTGCCTTGGAACCGTCCTAATTCCTCGGCTGCGCGTTCATACATATCGCCGGTCAAGTCTAAACCCGATATGCCGTCGATATATTCCATCCATATCTGCGTTTCGTTTTCTTCTTCGTTCATTTCGACGTGATAGCATTCAGGCCAACGGAAGGATTCAGAAAACAGAGCGCCAATATTTGATTTATAAAAATCATATTCCCTACGCCATGAATCGGGATCACCGTAGCGTTGACACGGTTAAGCCCATCATTCCTGAGTTTCCGGACATAGCTCATGAATTTTGGAGATGAGATCCTCCGCGTTCGAATGTAAGACATGATTCTGATCCACCCAGGCCGATTTAAGAAAATAAGAAGCATGATACTTCCATCCTAAATGGCCTGGATTGAAATCCAATTGGATGTCTCGCCCAGGCTGTCCGCGGTATACTCGGGAGCCCGGCCTGCGCCAGCGGCCGATCCTGGTAACCCTGTCCGGATCACGACCGCTGATGTAGGTGAATTGCTTATTGAACGGAATATCCTTTAAATGAAATTTGGGGCTCCCAACAGCAAAAACCTGCACCTGATGCATGCCATACCTCTCCCCCAGAACAAGTCCTGAACGATAGGCAACTACGCCGCCAGCGCTATGCCCGATCAGGAGAAGCTGATCTGCTGATTCCCCGTGCTCACGAATGATTTCCGATACAAGCCGCACTCGCCGGGACGGGCCATGAATCAGATCATGTCCAACCTGCGCCAACTGGCGCGTTAGTAGACGCTGCTGTACAAAACGGCTGGTTCCGCTTGCCATCCCGTAGGGAAAGATGACTACGATTTTAGCAGCGGGGTATCTTTGGGCAACCTCGTACGCAGCGGCTTCGAAGTTATTTCGGAACCCAAAAAACAGACAACCGTTCGGCATTTACTCGTACATGTGCTATGGGAGGAGACGTATGCTTCGATCATGACTTCAGCTCAACGCCCTTGGGAAGCACGGATATGACCTTTTCCTTCACCTCGGGATGCGTCCGAAGCTCTTCGCCCATCAGCACGACGATGCCGGAGTCGTCCCGCGAACGGATCAGCCGGCCGATGCCCTGGCGAAGACGCAGCAGCATATAAGGCATGTCCACCTCCTGAAAGGGGTCGGCAACGGCTTTTCGCCGGGCATTGAATACAGGATCAAGCGGTGGAAACGGCAGCGACCAGATGATCACGTTCGCGAGCGAAGGTCCCGGAACATCGAGCCCCTCCCACAGGCTGATCGCGCACAGGACGCTTTCCTCCTCTTGCTGGAATGCTGAGATCAGATGGCTGATTTCACTGTCGCCTTCATAGTAGAACGACATCCCGCCGAGCATTGGCTCGGCCTTCACGTTTTCCTTGAACTGACGAAGCTCTTCTCGGGTGCGGAAAAGAATCAGCGCTCTGCCACCGGTTTGCCGCAGAAGCCGCACCGCTTCCTTCATTTTGCCATCGAAGCCGTCAGCAAGAGGCCATAGCGGTGCCAAAACCTCCATCTGCGCCTGATACGCATAAGGTGAATCAACTGAAAAGGACAGGAAGCTCTCAATGCCAAGACTGTCCGCGAGGTAACGGAATGAGCTCTCCACCGACATCGTCGCTGACGAAAATACAACCGGCATCCGAAGGTGGAACACCTGATTTTTTAACATTTCCTTAACCGTGCCCGGCATGACAGAGAGAATAAGCCCTTCGGAGCTGTCCTCCACCCAGCTGATCACCGTCGACTCCGGTTGCTCGAACAGGAGGAGCGCTTTTTGCATCATCTCCGTATGCTCCTCGACGATGCGAAGCTGATAGTGGTCCAGCGTATACAGCTCACCTTCGAAGACGAGCTCCTCTTCAATCGCCGAAATCAAGTTCCGAAACTTGCGGACTGCGCCGAGCAGCGTCTCGGTCAAGACGATTTCTCTGCGATCCGACCCCGCAATGGAAAGATTGTATCGCCCGAATGCGTTAAACATCACTTCGCTCTGCACGATTGCCTCATCGATCAGCACGGCCAGGGATTCACGGATCTCATTTTGCAGGAGTCGCGTAATTAATTCTTCAAAGGTCGCATGCTTCATTTTATAGCCGAACGCCTTCATGGCTGCCGATTCCAGCAGATGTCCCTCATCGAACACGACGGAGGAATGCTCAGGCAGAAGCGGCAACTGGCCCTCCCGTTTACGGCCTTCGTAAGTCCACACATGCTCCAGATAATAATCATGCGAGCAGATGATGATGTCGGCGGCACGCCGGTAGTGATCTCTGGACAGCGTCTGTCCGCACCGGTGGCGGCGGTCGCAGGTGAAGCAATCCTGGAAGGGATCCCAATTGATGGTATTCCATTGTTCATCGTTAAGCTGCGAATAATTTCTCCGGTCTCCGTATGCATAAAATGCCTGCATCGGCGCAGAGGAATTGACGAAGCTGGGCAAGCCTGCCGCAATTTCTTCCCAATTTACGTCCGCCTTCGCTTGAATTCTTGCCTGATCCAGCTTCTTAAGGCACAGGTATTGATCGGGCGATTTACCGAGCCGCGCGTCGATGATCAGCTCCAAATGCCTGGCCAGCTTCGCGATATCGCCCTCCGGCTTGACCAGCTGCTCAATCAAGGACTCATCCGCGCAGGCAATGACCGCGGGCTTGCGCGTGTACCGCGCGTAACATACCGCATACAGAAGATAGGCCAGTGTTTTTCCTGTGCCTACTCCCGCTTCTGCAAAAATCGTTTGTTTTTCGGCAAATGCCTTTTCCAGTTGAAACGCCATATAGATCTGCTCATCCCGAACTTCAAAGCCCGCTTCTGGCAGCAGCTCGTAAAATACGTCCGCCACCCAATCCGCCGCTTGTTGAATAAATGGAGTGCCAGGATCATAAGTAAAAGGGTAAGGTTCCACGTTATAAAATACCTCTGCTTTCTTGCTCCTAAGGTTCAATCAAATCCTCGTTTATAATCTTTCGGTCTTTAAAATAATAAAGCTTATCATGGTCATTGATTTCGCGCAACATTTTGCAAGGATTCCCGACAGCGAGGACATTCCCGGGAATATGCTTGGTCACGATGCTGCCTGCACCAATTACGGTATTGTCGCCGGATAAATACAAATCACCGCTGTGCATTTTCTCTTTCATATCCATAACGATACTCCCTCAACTTAATTGTCTATTTAACTTTACAAGCCGCCTACCTGTAATTCAAGCCGAACATACAAAGTCCTTGTCAGCTTATGTCTTCAAATCACTTAGCCAACATGATGGTAAAGGCCGTTTTACACGAATCATTTTCCTGGCCACCTGCTTACAAGAGTATTTAAATTTATTTAGATGTTCATCTAATCGGTAATTGATACAGGTTCTTGTCCTTGACTCGGGACAATAACTTGTACCGATAAAACAAAAAAGCCGCAATTTAAGCGGCTTTCAATGTCTATACCTATTCCTTACTTCAATTCAGCTACGCTAACAGCGACCTGTTCAATTTGACTGCTGCTTAGGGAACCGTCAGGGGAGCTGATCGTCACCGTTCGGTCGTCCAGTTGGAAACCCAGCAGCGGTGTTTTGGATGGTGTGTACCACTTCGCGCTAACGCCGTTGGACAGCTTAACCTCCTTGGATTTATACTCCGTGGAATAATCCCGTGGCGACACATTCACGGTCATATGCTTAAAGATCAGATTGACTCCGTCGCCCGTAGCTGCCGCTTTAACGTAATTGTCGTTTTTGGCCATTTGCTGTGGAGCATAGGCCGTCTCAAAGGATTCAAACTTGGCGTATGCCTCTTTAATGGCCTTGATCTGTGCTTCACTGTAATTGATGGTCGTCCATTCATTTGCAATGCTTTCGCCATCATGCTCCGTTTCCAGCCGAATCTGCTGGCTAGCGGCATCGAACTCTACATCAATACCAGTCAGGCTGGAGATGGCCCGCACCGGCAAATACGTCGTATTCTGATAGGTGATCGGCACCAGCTTTTTGCCGTTACTGTCTGCTAAAGACTGATCTGCACCGTTTACGATGAAGGTAATGCCGTGATTCAAATAAGCGTTGATCTTTTCCAGCTTGCTTCCGGCATACACGCCGGCGGCTCCCGATAAAGTCATTCCCAATACGATGGCGGTCAATAGTGTTTTTTTCACAACGAATCTCTCCTTTTTTCTGAACCATATCATTTTTTGAAATCCACAATATGCGTAACGACTAGCTTCTCTTTATCGTCCACGGTAATGCCCAGCCTCGTGCCTGAAGGGTTCCAGCTCAGCGGGTATACCGGGTAGTACGATAACCCTAGCGGCGATACCTTGCCGGAGACCGTATCAAAGATATAGATCCCATTCATGCCGCCCTGATCCTCGGTATAGACCGCGAAGGCCAGCTTCGAGGAATCGGGGGACCAGGACTGATGGGACAGTAAATCGCCCTTGCCGATCAACAAACCTTGTACATGACCACTCGTATCGTAAATGAGCAGGCGCGATTCTTCCTGCCCGCCGCTTCTTGAGGTGGAGACGGCAATCCGCTGACTGTCAGGCGACAGACTCAAGGTGGAGACATCCTTTGCGAGCAGAGTTGGTCGGGATTGTGTTGGGGTGAAGCTCTTCATTTGACCATTGGCATCGGTGTAATAAATCTTCCCATTGCCCGTAGCAAATTCGGTGAAGCTCTCTACATCAGGATCCTGAAGCTCGATCTTCTTCCGGGTACCGTCCACGGATATGTTCCATATCTCGCCCCGATCCTTCATTGAGCCGGCGGCAAGAACATAGGAGTCATTATTGATCCAGCCACCTACTTCCATATAATTGTCGACCGCGACCTTATACCGCTCCCCTGTAGCCATATTTTTGATCTCGTTCACGGCCTTATATTTGTCCTTCCAGGTCTGAATGAAGCTGTATTTCCCATCCGGCGATAAATAAGATTTGATGACTTCCCCCTGATCCGCTCCTGTCTGTTTCTTGATGCTCAGCTGCTCACCAGTCTCCAGATCAACTTGAAACCTATGGTAGCTGAATTGCGCTTCCTCCGTCGCGGTGGCCTGTTTCTCCACCGTGGTGACTTGGATCTCCAGTTCGTGGTCCGAGAGCCATTTCTCGATATTGGCACCATTCAACTGGTGTATGCGCTGCACGGCAATTCCCTGCTCAGCAGGTATTTTTCTCTCTTTGACTACTGTCAGTTCACGTTTTCCTCCTGTCTCCCCGGAACCGGATTGGCCAGTTGTATCCAGCGTGCTGCGCACCTGCTTGTTACCTTCCTGTTCTGCGTCACAGCCGATTAAGATACCGACAGACAGCAAGGACATGGCAATTAGACCGGCGATGTATTTCCCTTTGTTCATCAGGGACCTCCTGCTCACAAAAATAATTTTTGCCCGGGCCGCGGTTGTTCAAAGCTTCCCATGGCCTTTAGTATAGAGTGACAATATTGCATAAGCATATCCGGCTTGTAACGAACTTGTAAACAATCCAGAAAGCAATGGCATGGTCTGAATCGCGGCGAAAAGCCCGGATGATCTCACTCATTCCGGGCTATCATTTGGAGTATATGTTGTCCTTTCCGCATCGAAAGCATGTAGTAGCAGCTCCACCCTGAGACGCGACCCGTCCGGTCCCGTCTCTACAAGCTGTACAGTTCCGCCTTGCTTCTCGATCAGATTGCGAACTAAGGCTAACCCAAGTCCAGTTCCTCCGCTAGCTCTTGACCGGTCTCTACTGACCGTATAGAACGGATCAAAAATTCGGGAGACGGCTTCCTTCGGGATACCGATTCCTGTATCGGCAACCTCTATGATCATCCGGCGTGCTCCGTCTGCTGACTCTGCGATGTAGTTCTGCAGGTGAACTTGCCCGCCTGGGCGGTTATATTTGATCGCATTGTCTAGCAAATTGAGCATGATGTGCATCACGTTCTCAGGATCGGCCCACACTTCACCTTCAACAAGCGAAGTATGAATCGTAACTCTGCAGCTGTCCGCCTTCCCTTGCAGCCGGGCCACGGCTTCCTCCAGCAAGGGACTTAGCGGAACCGCCTCCGCCTGTGTTTCAAACTCGTAAACGTCCATCGCTGACAATTGTAGCGCCTTCTCCACAAGACTATACAGTCTCTGTGCCTCCGCATGGATGCGTCTTCCGGCATCGTCCAGCAGGGCAGGATCATCGCTGTACATCGTCAACAGATCGGCGTAAGCGATAATCGAGGTTAACGGTGTCTTCAACTCATGGCTGATATTGCCGATGAACTGCTTTTGCTGCTGCTCCAATTCTCGCAGCCGCCCCACCGTTTCAAGCAGCTTTTGCTTTTCTCCATGCAGAGCACCGACAGACGCGGAAATGCTGCTGCTCATCTCATAGATTCCTTGTGCAAGCTCGCCCAGCTCATCCTTTCTGACTACCGAAGGAGCCGATAGATATTCGCCTTGACCAATTTGTGATGCCGCCCTGTTCAGCCGGTCAATGACATTGACCTGCCGGAGGACATACACGTAACCGATTAGGAAACCGACACCCAGCACGGTGGCACCGGCTAGAAGAAATAATTGTCGAATTCGGGCGTAAAAAGCATTTTGCTCGGCGAGCGAAGCATGAAACTGCACCGTGCCCAGACGCTGCCCGGCATTGTACAGGGGTGCAAGGAACAACAGCTGATCCCCTTCGGTAATGTATGTCGACAGCCCCTGAGCCGTAAATTGCAGAGCATCCTGCACATCGGCACGAGGCTGAAACGGCAGCGAGGTGCCGGCAAATGAGCCATCCACCGTATACAGCGTCACTGCCATACCGCTCTGTGCGCCCAAATCCACGGCCAGCCGTTGACCCGTCTGCATCATAAATTGATCCGGCGGAATCATGCTTTCGGTCAAGTATTCCTCCCGCACGCGCAGATTGGCCGCTTCTGCCTGCCTTGTAAAAGATTGCTCCAGCATCGTTCGCTGGTTCTCCCGGATGCCACTCAGCACCAGCACGCTCAGGCAGGTTACGATAAATACGAGCAACAGGGCGAGTAACAACGACATTTTCCCCTTGAGGCCCAGCCGAAATTTGCCGCCCATTTAAGGTGATCCCATACTTTTATAGCCAATGCCGTAAACAGTTTGAATGAGTCCGTGGTGATTGCCCAGCTTTTTGCGCAGACGCTGCACATGAATGTCCACCGTTCGGGTGCCACCCGCAAAACCCATATCCCACACTTTTTCCAGCAGCGCTTCCCGTGAATAGACCCGCCCCGGATTGCGCATCAGCAATACCAACAGATCAAATTCCTTCGGCGTTAAATCCAGCAGTTCGCCTTGAATAGAAACCGCGCGGCTGAACAGCTCTGCGGACAATTCTCCCAGTCTCAGCACATCCTGCTGCTCCTGTTGCATTTGCTCGCCATAACCTCCCCGGCGTGATAGTGCCTTGACTCTGGCCAGCAGCTCCCGCATATCAAAGGGCTTGGTCATGTAATCGTCAGCGCCTAGCTCCAATCCCAACACTTTATCGACAATATCGTCTTTGACAGTCAGTAACAGAATCGCAGGTCGCGGCCGACCCTCCAGCTTGCGGCATACGTCATAACCGCTTAGATGCGGCATCATAACATCGAGCACCATCACCGTCGGCTGGAACGTCTCCACCTTGTCCAGCGCTTCCTGGCCGTCCGCAGCCATCTCGACCTCATACCCTTCCCTACGCAGCGCATAAGCAACAGCCGCCCGAATGCTGCTCTCGTCATCTACCACAAGTATTTTGATCATGAACATCTCCAACCTTCCCTTATTCGCCTTCTGCTACCAGAACATTTATCTGCTCGACCATTGTTTAAAATTTCTGGAACCGAAGTAATCCTCTCTCAGTTCAAACCTGAATGCAAATCATTACCTGTCTGTGTTCGATAAGCTCTGAAGTCATCAAATTCTTCACCTTTCCATATCCAAAGTGCTTGATTTTTGCTGCTGTAGTGATTAAAGTCAACCTTATTTCCATTATTTTGAGTGAACTCGTTTGTTATCATTAGTCCATCCTCATTCGCTTTGATGTAGTTGTTGCGCAATTCATTGAACCTTGTGTCAAAGGCCAAATTGATTTCGCCATAGCCAAGCAGCTTGGAATTGTTTTCAGTTAATTTATTTTCTTTAATGATACAATTTTCCGTCCTTCCACGATCTTCATCATAGCCGCCAAGCGTAATGCCTGCCGCACTGTTGTTATAAATGCGGTTAAGCGATACTTCTACATTTGAAGTTAAACCTCCGGCATGCTCACTTGCCAGTTCAATCCCAAAATCATTGTCATGAATGTCATTGTCGATGATCTTTATATCTTTGCCACCGTCAACATAGATGCCAGCGGCCGAGTAGTCGTTTCCATATGCGGGGTTGCCATAAGAGGAATTGTTGTATACATGATTTTCTTGAATAACACCGTTGCGCGCCTGATCTTGAACAAGGTTCGGTGCAGTACCTTCAAACCCAATGATGTCGACGCCGATATTGTTGTTATCGTGCACGATGTTCTGCATAACATGAAAACCGTCTACATTTCCATTAATCGCCATTGCTTCGCTGGCTCCCAGCTTCAGGTTGTACAACTCATTTTGGATAATGGAAATCTGGTTTAGTGGAGCTGCCGAGTTACCGTAAACTGCAATGCCATGTGCATTACCGCCGCCTGCCTTCTGACCCGCATTGGTCCCCATATCGTGAATGCGATTCCCTATAATTTCAATATTTGTGCCGCTTCCGCTCACATGAATACCGATGGGAGTGGCATCAGCGGAACTTGTATCGTAACGGCGTATTTCTAGGCCTGACACGCGTACATAGCTGGCATTGTCAATACTGATGACGCCATCTTCAACCCGCTGTACACCTTTGCCGTCCATTATTGCGATTTGCCCCTTTGCATTACGCAAAGATATGTAGCCCTGGTGTAAGGATCCTGATTTTTCGATGCTTACAGTTTGGTGATATATTCCTTCAAGAAGGATTACGGAACCGCCTGGCTCAACGAATTCGATTGCTTTCTGGATGCTGGCGAGCGGCGCATTCATAGTCCCCGGATTCGTGTCTTTGCCTTGCGGTGAAACATAATAATCCCCTGCCGATGCTTCACCTACTGTTTCTGTAGTCATCATCCCGGACGACTTAGTTTCCGATTGTGGTGTGACTGAATCTACTGCGTCAGTAGGAAATATCTTAGCAATGAAGTAAATTGTACTTACCGACAACAAAATGAGGAGACTAGTCCAAAGGATCATCGATGTAAATTTTTTGCTCATGATACCCACATCCTTTAAATTCAATACTTACTTCGGTTGATAACGCATTTCATTCAGCTTTCCTTACCAATGACTTACTCTAATTAAACCCTAGTGCTCTTCCGACACAATTATAACGCTACTCCTGCCAAGCCTGCCACCAGTTAGTAAATACGCTTTCTAGGGAAGCCGTGTTTCTTCGCACTCCACGCAGTCATCAACGCAATGATCAGCAGAATCAGCAGCACTCCCGGATAAGACTGTACGCCAACTAGATCCAAACTGGTATTATCTCCTTTAAGTAGACACTCAAAAAAGACGTATCGGAAGCCGTACTCCATTCGGACCAAGGCTTCCAATATACGTCTTCGACATACAACATTTCTACAAACATTCCATTTAGTATTTCATTCAAATCTCTCTTTGCCGTTTCTCAACCTTACAATATTTGCTAGCTAACTAATTTTAAGCCTACTGCGGATCCGAGCACCATGGCAATAAACACAATTCTCAAAATATTCCTTGGTTCACCGTAAAATATCATACCGAGAATTGCTCCTCCGGATGCTCCAATACCTGTCCATACAGCATATGCTGTACCCATCGGCAAGGTTTTCATGGCAAAGGTCAAGAACAAAAAGCTTAATCCAAAGCCTGCAATCAACAAGAGGAATGATGTTACGTTGCGGTCTTTGTTCAATTTATTAATCATTAGGACACCAAACATTTCAAATATTCCAGCTAAAATAAGAAAAATCCAATTCATGAGTTAGCCCACCTCCTTTTTCTTCTCTTTGCTTAACATTTTTAGCCCAATAACCCCCAATAACAGCACTGCAATGAGTGCTATCTTTTTCATTTGAATCGGAGAATCAAATAATATAATTTCAGCGAAAACAGTACCTGCTGTACCTAAACCAACAAAAACAGCATATACAGTCCCTACCGGAAGAAAGCGTGCAGCTCTAATCATCAAGGTGAAACTTACAATGATGGCAATCACGGTAGCTCCCCATTCTAAAATCCCACTAGCATGTTTTAATCCAATGACCCACCCTACCTCAAATACCGCAGCAATAATAACGGACAACCATGTTTTGTTCATTTTTTCCACTCCCTTTTGAATTGCGCTACATAAAGTATTTATCAAGCACAGCAAAAAAATAATAAAGCCCGAGAAATAAACTGTTCAACAGTTTATCTCCCGGGCTTTTATCCCTCCGTGACACAACTACAAGTTGTGGTTATCTCTTGGACCAGCCGATATATAAAATCGCGGAACCCTAGATAACATTTAAAATTTAATTATCCTCTCGAATTATACACATCTCCTTTCAAACTTTCAACTACATATATATAGTTTTTGTTGCAACTGCTTGTTGAAATGCCTGATCATGCTCAACAATAACCATTGTAGGATTAAATTGTAGAATCAGTTCTTCAATCTGCATGCGCGAATAAATATCGATAAAATTTAAAGGTTCATCCCAAATATATAAATGAGCTTTTTCACATAAACTTTTGGCTATAAGCAGCTTTTTCTTTTGTCCACCAGAATAATTCGATATATCTTTGTCAAATTGAATTCGGTCAAAATCCATCTTGCGCAGGATCGATTTAAATAAGGGCTCATCTATCTCATGCTCTTCAATAAAGTCCGATAACTGTCCCTTCAAATGAGAAGTATCTTGTCCAACATAGGAAATGATGAGACCAGAGCTTAAATTCATTGAGCCTGTATGCTGTATTGGATTTCCTAAGATTAGTTTAAGGATGCTGCTTTTCCCGCTTCCATTCTTTCCATCAAGTACAACTCGGTCACCTTGTTCAACTTTAAAGCTAATTGGCTTATTCACTATTTGGTCATCGTACTTAACAGACACGTCAGCCAAAACAAGCAGCTCTTTGGATTGAATTTCCAGTGGATCTAATTTTAATGACTCGGTTTTTTCCACATTTTTGAGCAGCTTGGACTTTTCCTCAATAGCTTTTTGTTGCCTTGATTCAAGGTTCTTGGCCCTCTTCATCATCTTTGCCGCTTTATGTCCAACATAACCCTTATCCAGCTTAGAGCCCGAATTCGTTGTCCCATTTTTGGAGGCTTCCACTTGATTGGACCAGCCTGCTGAACGCTTTGAAGACTGTTTTAATCTCCCTATGTCTTTTTGTAGACGCTGATTTGTTGCCTCTTCATGCTCCTGCTGTCTATCAAAATTTAACTTCCAGGAAGAATAGTTGCCACTTTGAACTTCAATATTTGCCCTATTTATAGATAAGATATGGTCAACGCATCCATCTAAAAAGATTCTGTCATGTGATATTAAAATAAACCCTTTTTTCTTCTTTAAATAATTAGAGACAATCTTTCGTCCATCGGTGTCTAAATGATTGGTTGGCTCATCAATCAATAAAAATTGGCCTTCATTCAAAAATAGTGCGGCAAGCAATACCTTTGTTTGTTCTCCATTGGAAAGTGTGTTGAATGGTCGGTACATGACCTCGGCATCAACATTTAGATAGGATATTTCACGAAGAAATTCCCAATCTTCCGCTTGTGGGCAAATTTCCTCAAGGATTTCATAGGTATACTTATTTTTATCCGAAACTGGATAAGGGAAATAATTAAATTCTACCGAAGCAGTGATTTTCCCGCTATACTCATAATTCCCTAATAATAGATTAAAGAATGTTGTTTTACCTCGTCCATTTCTACCGATAAATCCAAGCTTCCAATCCGTATCTATTTGAAAGTTCACACCTTCAAAAATATTGTCAAAGCTAGCTGGGTATGAAAAAGTTAAGTCTTGAACATGGATCATTGACATGATAATTCCTCCTTTGTATATCACACATTTTTCTATTTATACAAAGTCGGCACATCCATCTGTTTTAAATTCTCCGTATAAGTTTGATGGATATTAGCGACTTATACGGAGCATTACATGCGTAACAATAGTGTCTGAATCGCTCATTATTTTCTCTCCTTTATTTGTTAGATTAAAGTTACAGATTAAATAAATATCAATCCTGACTATGAGAGAAT
>RCUF01000285.1_pt1 | contig 21075 bp, 12 predicted proteins | sample 2166311 | NCBI WGS metagenome assembly RCUF01 (sample SAMN09932608, study PRJNA488358) | compost metagenome | feature: garden; material: soil; isolation source: compost soil in 4-hydroxybenzonitrile-enriched culture | place: Germany: Experimental Botanical Garden Goettingen | collected 2016-01-27
ATATTGGCGAAAGTGCCGTGTACCTCGTAACAGGGCATCGTCCTGATTTGAATCAGTAGTTAATTAACTTCTTAACATAAAAAGACGACTCTAAATTCATTTTTTTGAATGAGAGGTCGTCTTTTTTGTTTTCTAATTTGTCGATTTGTGTAACAATATGTCAACTATTTTTCAAATTTATTCTAACTACTTATCTAGCTGCAGCGTGATATAATTTTTTGCAGAGTAGTTGAGAGGGGGTGTGCATGATAAGAGGAGTCGGAATATACCAAAAGTATTTTAAAAATAATTCATTCATGAAGATTATTCTGTTTTTCTCTATGATAACCATCCTGACGATCATTTCTTTTTCATACCTAATGTTTAAGTTCATGTCGGAGTCTGCAGTAGATCGACAGATGGATGTACAGAAGAGCGCGATGGAGAGTGTCAGCAACTACATTGGAGGCAAGTATGAATCAGTGCAGCGAATGATGAGGGAGGTATACCGGGATAGCGAATTAGCATCCAATACGGCCTACTTTATGGAGCATCCTTACCAGGATTACGTGAATTACCGGCTGGATCGCTTCTTTACGGATACAGGCTCTACTACGGATACGGTGCAGTATTTCAGAAATCAGATCGAAGATGACCAGGATATCGTTAGTTTGATGCTGTATAGTGCTGATATGCAGCAGTTATATGTATACAACAGCATCAAGCAATTTAAAATCGTATCCACGAATGCTTCACGCTCCTTTGTACCGGATGCGATGTATCTGGAGGAAGGTATTGATGTAACGCTTCCGAATATCTGGATTCGAAAAACAATAGGCATGCCGGAAACTCCGGTGTATTCTGTACGTGTTCCGATGAATAATAACCAATCCTTGCGCAACATGGGCCAGCTTCTCGTCTATTTCGATACCGAAAAAATACATGAAAGCCTGGAAAAATTCGAAGAAAATCTGAAGGGGCAAATCGTGGTGCTTTCCAGCGATGGGGATGTTATGTTTGACAGCGCGGGAATTTATTACGGAAGTAAATATCCCTATTTTAATGAGATCAACTCTGTCTATGATGATGGGATCGTCGGACAGGATTTGATTGTGACAAAGCTAACGCAGAGTCATGGAGGGTTTACCGTATTGAGCACGGTTCCTGAGGATGAGCTCGCCAAGACGTATCGAGGATTACGCAATACCATTATTACGATTAGTTCGATCTGCATCTTGTTTGCCATCATCATTTCATCCTTGTTTATCGGCAATTTTGCTAAACGTACGTACGGTATTGTTCGAATTACAAGAAAAGTGAGGAATGGTGATTTGACGGTTCGTATTGAGGATAACAAGGATGATGAGTTAGGTCTCATCTCCAAAAGCTTTAATAGCGTGCTCGACAATTTGAATCTGTATATCGATAAGGTGTATAAAGCTGAAATCAAACAGAAGCAGGCCGAGCTAGCGGCATTGGAATCAAGAGTAAACCCCCATTTTTTGTATAATACGCTGGAAGTGATACGTATGAGAGCGATTTCACAGGGGGCAAACGATGTCGGGGAAATGATCTACAGCTTATCCATGCTGTTCAAAGGCTATGTGCAGCAAAAACAAAATTATACGCTAAAGGATGAGCTTGAGGCGTGCAGATTGTATCTTGAGCTGTTCAGAATACGCTATAAAGACAGACTTTCCTATGAAATAAACTGTGATAAGGTATTGGAGTCTATTCCGGTAATGAAGATGTCCTTGCAGCCGATTATTGAAAACTATATTATTCACGGTCTCCGTACAGAACGGACTGATAACGTGGTTTTCATTTCAATCGTTCGCAAGGATATGGGAATGGTTCAAGCCAGAATTGAGGATAACGGACGCGGCATCTCTTCAGAAAGATTGAGTGAAATAACTCGAAATATGAGTAATCCGGATACCTATTCAGAGTCGTTTGGACTGCGAAGCATTCATGAAAGATTAAAGCTACTGTATGGAAACCCTTATGGCATCGAGCTGCATAGTGAGGAGGGGGAGGGAACGACCGTGATCGTTTCATTTCCCGAACAGGAGGAGGCAAACAACATTGTATAAGGTTTTTATCGTAGACGATGAGCCGTTTATTATCGAAGGGCTGTACGATATAGTCGATTGGTCTATGTTAGGGATGGAGATCGTCGGTTATGCAGAGAATGGCTGTGCAGCATTGAAAGCGTTGACAGAAACTCCAACTGACATTTTGATTACCGATATTTCAATGCCGAAGATGAACGGGCTGGATCTGATTCGTCAGATTCGCCAGCTCAAGCCGGAATTAAAGGTCATTGTGCTTAGCGGCTACGATGAATTTGCTTATTTGAAGGAAGGCATGACTTTAGGAATTGAGAACTATTTACTGAAGCCGATTAATCTTGAGGAATTTCAGGCGACTTTGAATGCGGTTCATGAGAAGCTCAATGCTTCCCGGAATGACGAAGCCCTAAGCGAGTACAGCATCCGGATATTGCGAGATAACGTGATGTATAGATGGGTATGCAATCAAATCGAAGAGCGGGAGTTTCGGGAAAGAATCGATTTGCTCGGCCTGCAGATCGATAAGCCGTATGTGCTGATTACACTTTGCCGTGTTCGAACAGCTTCTTCGGATTTGTTAGATTTAATTGAGCAAAGTGTAGATAGTATTGAAAGACTATCAACTGTTATTACATTTCAAGACACTGACGGTGATATTATACTGCTGTTCAATTTTGATGATCCCGGCGAAGGCAGACTGGAGTCCGCCGAGTTGATTGATGAGCTGTCAGAGAAGCTGCGTGACTTAGATGTCCAGCTATCTGAGGGTAGTGTCGAAAGCTTGGAGGATGGGGCTCATCTCAGCTATGAAAATGCAAAAAAGGCGCAGGAGTATTTTTTGATCTATTCAGAGCAAACCACAATCAGATTTGATGAGCTCAAAAGCCCGGCTACATCAAGCCAACTGGCAGCCATTGACTGGGATGAAAGTACAAGACTGCTGCTGGCAAGAGATAGAGAGGAGCTGTTTGCTCTTATTGATCAGCAATTTGCCTATATGGGTGAAATAGCCGGTGTTACACCACTGTTCCTGCAGGATATGGCTTTGGAATGGCTCGTACGCTTCAAGATGCAATTGCAGAAGATTCGATATGCTGAGGAGCCTCGTCTAATTAAAGAGGGGTATGACCAAATAAAGTCAGCGGGGACCATGGAAGAACTGGTCATTATCGTGAAAAAAATGGCTGAAATGGCAATCGACGTGTTAAACGGCGATGTCAAGAGTCCGATCGTTCAGCAGGTGCTATCCTATATTCATGTAGCATACAATCAGGATTTATCGCTTAAAACGCTGGGGAATACCTACAATATTCATCCCGTATATCTTGGGCAGCTTTTTCATAAGGAAGTTGGAGAGTCCTTCACAGAATACATCAACAGATACCGAATTGAGAAAGCTAAGGAGCTTCTTAAGACAACACATCAGAAGGTACATGAGATTGCCCGCAACGTAGGATATTGGGAGACAGGGTATTTTTACAAGCAATTCAAAAAATATGTCGGGGTATCTCCTAAGGAATACAAAGGGCTAGGCTAGTGATATATCCACAGCCGGCTCTTTTCTTTATTTTGAACACTGTTTTATTTAGTTTATCTTCTTTTTGAAAATGCTTACATCAAATAAAGTAAAGATAGTTACATGAGCTTCTACTTCATAAGGGAGGTTTACCAATGAGTAAGACAAAGAAAAGTATTTGTTTACTGTTGGCATCTTTGATGGCGTTTTCATTGCTGTTAAGTGCTTGCGGTGGAGGTAACAAAGCAAAAAATGCGAATTCTGGCAAGACACAAAACACGGAAACAACGAAGAGCTCGGAAAAACCGGTGGAGCTGATCTGGTATACGATCGGAGCACCGCAAAAGGACTTGTCCCGAGTCATGGAGGAAGTCAACAAGTACACCAAGGAAAAAATTAATGCTACGGTCGACATGAAAATGATTGACTTTGGCGACTACAGCCAAAAAATGCAGGTAATGGTCGCTTCCGGCGAGCCGATGGATATTTTGTTCACATGCTCATGGGCGTTTGATTACGTGCAAAATGCTCGTAAAGGCGCGTTTATGGAATTAGATGATCTGCTGGATAAATATGGTCAAGGCATCAAGGATACTCTTGATCCGGCATTCCTGGAAGGCTCCAAGGTTGATGGACACAACTATGCAATACCTGCTAACAAAGAGCTTCCGGCTCAAGAAGTATGGCGTTTCAACAAGGAGCTTTTGGACAAGTACAATCTGGATATGGCAAGCGCAACTACACTGGAAAGTCTTGAGCCATTGCTGAAGACGATCAAGGAAAACGAGCCTGACATTACGCCTTATGCTATGGTTAAGGATTTTATGCCGCTCATGCCGTTTGACTATGTAATTGAGAAAATGCCTATGGCTGTTTACTTGGATACGAAAGACTACAAAGTAGTCAACATTTTGGAAACTCCAGAAATCGCAGACACTTTGAAAACGGTTCGTAAATACTATCAAGCTGGTTATGTATCACCTGAAGTAGCTACTACAACTTCTGTAGACGATTTGTACAAATCAGGAAAATGGTTTATGGACCGTGCTGCAACACAACCATTTGCAGACAACCTGTGGTCAGCTAGCTACGGATATCCAGTAGTTTCAACAGCAGCAGGCGAGCCGTACGTATATAACTGGTCTGTAATGGGCTCGATGCAAGCGATCTCCGCTAACTCCAAGTATCCTGAGAAAGCAATGGAATTCCTTAACCTGCTCAATACTGACCCAGTTCTTCGCAACATGATCGACTCAGGTATTGAAGGCGTTCACTATGAAAAAGTTAGCGACAACGTAGTCAAGAACCTTCCAGACAGCAAGAACTACGATATGCCTACGTTCTCTCTTGGTAACATCATGATCAACTATCTGAATGAAGGCGACCCGGAAAACAAATGGGAAGAATTTAAGAAATTCAATGCTTCAGGCATTAATTCTCCTCTTCTTGGCTTTAACTTTGATACATCCAAGATTACAAATGAAATCGCTGCGGTGCAAAACGTTAAAGAAGAGTTCTGGTCATCCTTGATGACAGGTACAGTTGATCCAGTGGAATATCTGCCAAAAGCTAATGAGAAATTCAAGGCTGCCGGACTGGATGCAATTATTGCAGAGGCGCAAAGACAAATCGATGAGTGGAGAGCAACAGTAAGCGAATAATTTCGCCATATTGAACTAGGATCGGGCGGGTGAAAAGCTTAGCCCGATTCTTTTTCTTTTCGCCAGCAATGAATAACGATCAGGAGGGATACGCATGAAAGCGGTCGGCGGATTTTTTCAGAATATCTACAAAAATAAAGTAATGCTGTTTATGGTTTTACCCGGTGCGTTATGGTTCCTGTTCTTTTCATACCTTCCGATGTTCGGTACGGTGATCGCGTTCAAGGAATATCGATTCAGCCGTGACGGCTTCTGGGCCAGTATTGTAAACAGTAAATGGGTAGGTTGGGACAACTTCAAGTTTTTGTTCAGCACCAATGATGCTTATGTAATTACACGCAATACACTTCTTTATAATCTCGCGTTTATTTTCATAGGCTTGATCCTTTCCGTTGTTTTAGCAGTCATTTTATCGGAGATTTCCAATAAACGGCTAGCGAAGACATATCAAACAGGTATGTTCATGCCTTATTTTCTTTCATGGGTTATCGTTGGCTATTTTACATTCAGCTTCCTTAGCTCAGAGCGTGGTTTGCTCAATCAGGTACTGCAAAGCTTCGGGGTAGATACGATTCAATGGTATAACAATCCTAAATTTTGGCCGTACATTTTGATACTCGTCTATTTGTGGAAGGCCGTAGGGTACAACAGCGTAGTGTATTTGGCTGCCATTATGGGGATAGACAGATCGCTGTATGAGGCCGCCATGATTGACGGAGCGAGCAAATTCCAGCAAATTCGCAACATTACAATTCCGCTGCTTAAACCAATAATTACAATCATGACGCTGCTGGCGATCGGCAAAATATTTTACGCGGATTTCGGATTGTTCTTCCAGGTTCCTAGAGATTCAGGCACATTGTATTCCGTGACTAACGTAATCGATACCTATGTATATCGTGGGCTCAAATCGACCGGTGAAATTGGAATGAGTACTGCCGCAGGTCTATATCAATCAGTCGTAGGCTTTATCCTGGTCATTACATCGAACTATATTGTAAGAAAATATGACAAGGACAGCGCATTATTCTAATCCAATGGAAGGAGTGAGTTTATATGTCTCGGAGAACTAAGCAACGTGATTTTCATCAACTGTCAAAAGTATGGAATATCATATTCAATTTAATAGCTGGGTTATTTGCCTTTCTCTGTGTATTTCCATTCTTGTTTGTCGTGATCATTTCCTTCACAGATGAATCAGCTCTGGCCCGGAACGGCTATCGGTTAATCCCTGAAAAATGGAGCCTGGCAGCCTATCGTTACGTGTTCGAAACGGCCGACACCTTGTTTCAATCTTATGGAGTGACGATCTTTGTCACCATAGTAGGTACTATAGTCAGCCTTCTGATCATTTCTCTTTATGCCTATGCAGTTTCGCGAAAGAGCTTCAAATATCGCAATTTCTTTTCCTTTTTCGCCTTTTTTACCATGCTGTTTAATGGGGGGCTTGTCCCGACGTATATTGTCGTAACGCAGTTATTGGGGCTGAAGGATAGCGTGTGGGCTCTGATTTTGCCAATGGCGGTTAACGCATTTTACATTATGATTTTACGGACGTTTTATACGAGCAGTGTACCGGATGCAATTGTTGAATCAGGGAAAATCGACGGTGCCGGAGAGTTCAGAATTTTCCTCAAGCTGGTGCTCCCGCTATCCCTTCCAGGGCTCGCAACCATAGCTTTGTTCAGTACTCTAGGCTACTGGAACGACTGGTTCAATGCTCTGTTGTACATCGATAGTCCGAATCTTGTACCACTGCAATCCATGCTGATGCGGATCGAGACAAGTATGCAGTTCATTTTGCAAAACTCGCAAAACAGCTCGCTAAGTCTGGAGGCGCTCCGTTCTATGCCGCAGGATACTTCGCGGATGGCGATGGTTGTGCTTGCAACAGGACCGATTATTTTTGCTTATCCGTTTTTCCAACGTTATTTCATTCAAGGTCTTACTGTAGGGGCAGTTAAAGAATAGATAATGAAAAATAACCTCTAAAAAGATCATTGCGAAGGAGAGAGCAGATACCATGATCTATAAGGACCATACCAGACCAATTAATGAAAGAGTCGAGCATTTGCTTGGGCTTATGACAATGGAAGAAAAGGTCGGCCAGCTGGTGCAGCCTTTTGGCTGGCAGGCCTATACACATATAGACGGAAAGATTGAGCTTACTGATTCCTTTAAAGAGCAAATAGAAAGCACGGGCGTTGGGTCCCTGTACGGCACATTGCGCGCCGACCCGTGGACAGGAGTAACTCTGGAGACGGGACTGTCACCGAGACAGGGAGCGGAGGCCGTTAATGAAATTCAAAGATATGCCATCGAAAATTCCCGACTGGGCATCCCGATCCTGATCGGAGAGGAATGCTCTCATGGACATATGGCCATCGGGGCAACTGTATTTCCGGTTCCATTAACCCTTGGCAGCACATGGAATGTGGATCTGTATCGGGAAATGTGCCGGGCCGTAGCCAAAGAAACAAGAAGCCAGGGTGGTGCAGCGACGTATTCACCCGTTCTGGACGTCGTTCGCGATCCTCGCTGGGGACGGACGGAGGAGTGCTTTGGAGAAGATCCTTACTTGATCAGCGAAATGGCGGTAGCCTCTGTTGAGGGTCTGCAGGGCGATTCCTTGGACAGTCCGGACAGCGTTGTTGCGACATTGAAGCATTTTGTGGCCTACGGAAGCTCTGAAGGCGGAAGAAATGCAGGTCCGGCACATATGGGTCGACGCGAGCTGCTTGAGGTGGATATGCTGCCGTTCAAAAAGGCGGTTCAGGCAGGGGCGCAATCGATCATGCCGGCCTATAACGAGATTGATGGCGTTCCATGCACGACAAACAAGGAGTTGCTGCAGGACATCCTCCGCGACGAATGGGGCTTTGACGGCATGATCATAACGGATTGTGGCGCAATTGACATGCTGGCATCAGGCCATGATGTGGCTGAGGATGGACTGGATGCTGCTGTGCAAGCCATTGAGGCAGGAATCGACATGGAAATGTCAGGTGAAATGTTCGGCAATTATTTGCTGAAGGCCTTGCAATCCAATCGATTGAATGCTGAGGTTCTGGATGCGGCAGTACGCCGGGTGCTTACCTTGAAGTTCAAGCTCGGATTATTCGAGTCACCTTATGGAGATCCGGATCGTGCTGAAGAGATTATCGCCAGCAAGGAGCATATATCATTAGCTCGTAAAATCGCAGGCGAGGGCATCGTTTTGTTGAAAAACGAAGGAGGACTGCTCCCGCTGTCCGATGCTTCAGGAACCATTGCTGTAATTGGGCCAAACGCAGATACGGGCTACAATCAGATGGGCGATTACACGTCTCCGCAGCCGCCGGGTACGGTGGTGACGGTGCTGGACGGCATTCGTGAAAAGCTGAAAGACGACAGCGGGCGTGTTCTGTATGCGCCGGGCTGCAGAATCAGAGGGGAATCGCGCGAGGGATTTGAGCTCGCCCTTTCCACAGCGGAGAAGGCCGATACCATCGTGATGGTAGTTGGAGGCTCCAGTGCGCGTGATTTCGGCGAAGGCAGCATTGACTTAAAGACAGGAGCCTCAAAGGTAACCGGACATTCGTGGAGTGATATGGACTGTGGCGAAGGCATCGATCGAATGTCATTGAGTCTGTCCGGCGTACAGCTTGAATTGATGCAGGAAATCAGCAAGCTGGGAAAACAGCTTGTAGTTGTATATATTAACGGTCGTCCGATTGCCGAGCCATGGATCGATGAGCATGCGGACGCCATTGTGGAAGCGTGGTATCCGGGTCAGGAGGGCGGCCATGCGGTAGCCGACATTTTGTTCGGCGATGTCAATCCATCCGGACGTTTGACGGTGTCTATTCCAAAGCATGTCGGCCAATTGCCTGTGTATTATAACGGCAAACGCTCTCGCGGGAAGCGATATCTGGAGGAGGATTCCCAGCCTCGCTATCCGTTCGGATTTGGACTCAGCTATACGGAGTTTGCTTATTCCAACCTCAAGCTTGAATCACAGGAGCTCGCTGTTAACGGAAGCACTGTAGCCGCTGTTGAAGTAACTAACGTCGGCAAACGGGCAGGTGCGGAGGTCGTGCAGCTTTATATCTCTGACAAGGTTAGCAGTGTAACACGTCCGGCCAAGGAATTGAAAGGGTTCCGCAAAATTTATTTGGAACCGGGTGAAACTCAAACCGTGAAATTTACGATCGGTGCGGAGGAGCTTCAATATATCGGTCCGGATATGAAAACCGTTGTGGAGCCTGGAGAATTTCAGGTATGCATAGGCAGACATGTAAATGATACTTTAAGCGCCGCATTGCAGGTGCGAAAGGAGTAGGACATGGAACGAATTCAGCGTTTTATTCGCGAGCTGTCGGAGGCCTCATGGCTGGAGGAGCTGGAGGTGCGAAGCTGGGAGATCACTTCGGCAACGTACAAGCTGCCGGGAGAGTATGAAAATGTATCTCCTTATTCGGAGGGACTGAACTTTGAACGGTTTCCAAGCACACAAGGCACGACCTACTTTTTCCGTACGCAATTGTCTGTTCCTTCTTCCTGGCAGGAAGGTCATGCAGGACTGATTTTTAAATCAGGTGGTGAAGGCTTGCTCAGAGTTAATGGTCGATCGTATCAAGGACTTGACCGTAACCATACCTTTGTGACACTGCGTGAGGAAAAGAGCGCTCCGCTGGAGCTTGAGATCGAGCTGTTCGATCCTGTACCGGAACCGGTTGATCCATTAAATCAGCAGGCTGTTATTCAGCCGCCGATCACTGCGGTTCAATGCAAGCTGGTGCTAGTTAATCGGTCTGTTCAGAGCTTGATGTATACCGCGACAATCATTCGCGACTCGGCGGTATTGCTGCCTGAGCAGGATTTTCGCAGAACTCGCTTGATTGAGGCGTTGTACCGGGCTATGGATGAATTTGTCGGACTGAGCAAGACAGAGGTTCGGGAAGGCGTTTCTGCTGTGGCGATTGAGGAACGGTTGATGCGGTGTGTGCAGGAGATCGGAGGAAATGCCGAAGGAATCATGCACATGGTTGGCCAGTCGCACATCGATATTGCTTGGCTGTGGCCGGCACGAGAGACCGTCCGCAAGACGAGTCGTACGTTCTCAACCGTTGATGCATTAATGTCGGAATATCCGGATTTCAAATATGCACAAAGTCAGCCGCTGCTGTTTGAATATCTTAAGAATAACGATCCCGAGCTGTATGAGCGGGTAAAGGCCAGAATCTCCGAGGGTCGCTGGGAGCTGGTTGGAGGCATGTGGATCGAACCGGATCTGAACCTGCCTAATGGGGAGTCGCTGATGCGGCAAATGCTGTACGGTCAGTCCTTTTACCAGCAAGAATTCGGGAAGACCTCTGATATTGAGTGGCTCCCAGATACGTTTGGTTATTGCGCTTCTCTGCCTCAAATTTTGAAGCATGGTGGTATTCGGTTTTTTATGACGACCAAGCTGGGCTGGAACGATACCAATGTATTTCCTTACGATTTATTCCATTGGGTCGGAATCGACGGAACACCAATGCTCTCTTATTTGAATCACGGGGTAAACGAAAATACACTTCCGAAAGACATCCACGATCATTGGCAGTCCTTCCGGGAAAAAGCGAGTCATCCTGAGCAGATGCTGCTGTACGGACATGGTGATGGAGGCGGCGGCGTAACCCGCGAGATGCTCGAATATATCGATCGTTCGGAGCTGATGGTTGGTCAACCGTCCAGTGTTTACAGCACGGCAGCGCAATTTTTTGACGGTATTGCCGGGCATAGACCTCAAATTCCTGAGTGGAGAGGCGATTTGTACCTGGAGCTGCACCGGGGAACGTATACAACCCATGGTCGCAATAAACGGAACAATCGAAAAGCAGAGATTATGTATCGTGAGGCTGAATTGTGGAATACACTCGCTGCAAGCCTCATGAAGGAGGAAAAACGGCGGGACAGCCTGCAGTCGCTGCATGATGGCTGGAAGCTGATCTTGCTGAACCAATTCCATGACATCATCCCGGGCTCAGCTATTACAGAAGCCTACGAAACTTCGGAAAAAGAATACAAGGATATTTTCAGCTTCGGTAATTCAAGTCTCATGACAGGGCTGTCAGCTTTAAACGAACGGATCACGATGACGGGCGAAGGCACACCGTACGTTGTGTACAACAGTTTGGGCTGGTCGAGGGACGTCGTCGTTTCAATTAATGATTCCGGCTTCAGCCGCCGCGGAACCAAGGTATACGATTCGGAAGGCAATCGCTTGGAAGCTGATTTAATTGCAGGAGCTGGAAACGAAAATCCGGACCATGTATGGATTCGAGTATCTAGCGTTCCGGCCTTTGGTTACAAAACGATCTGGTTCAGGGATGACGAAGCATCTGTTGCGTCTACTATTGGTGAGGTCAACCCATCCTGCGGAACCGGGCAGTGGAATGGTGACGTATGGGAGACAGAGTATTATTCTATCCGATTTAACGAGAAAGGCGAGATCATCAGCCTGCTGGATAAAGCAGTGAACCGGGAAATCGTCCAGCCTGGCGAAGCGGCGAACAGATTTCACTTCTTCCATGACCGTCCTATCCTTTGGGATGCATGGGATATTGACAGCAGATACGAGGAGCAGCCGGCTGGAGAAGCGGAGCTTGTGGAGCGTACGGTGCTTCTTCAGGGCGATGTCATGGATGTTCTGCGTTTCCGTTGGAGCTTGAGCCAGTCGGATATCGAGCAGGATATCATTCTGTATCACCATGATCGAAGAATTGATTTCAAAACAAGAGTGAACTGGAATGAGGCACATAAGCTGCTTAAGGTTGGATTCCCTATAGATGTAGTTGCCGATAAGGCAACCTATGAGATACCGTATGGCGCACTGGAGCGGCCGACTCATCGCAATACGAGCTGGGAGCAGGCACAATATGAGGTTTGCGGTCATCGCTTTGTAGATGTGTCCGAGCACGGTTACGGTGTCAGCCTGTTGAATGATTGCAAATACGGTTATGACGTACAAGGAAGCACCATACGACTATCGCTGCTGCGCGCGCCTAAATGGCCGGATAAAACCGCAGATTTGGGAGCTCACGAATTTATCTATTCCTTGTATCCGCATGCCGGAAGCTGGCAGGAAGCACATATTGTCAGAAAAGCAGTCGAGCTGAATCACGAGGCGCCTGTCATTGGATGTGCAGGACAGACTGAAGCTGCTGTCGGCTCTCTGCCGAACGAAGGAAGCTTACTTGGCTTCAACGGGCAGCATGTCATGCTGGACACAGTCAAGCCTGCCGAGGAAGGCAGCGGAGTTATTCTTCGTCTTTATGAGTCCGCAGGGGGACGGGAAAGAGTTGCCTTGGAATGGCCGGAGCAGGTTGAAAGCATATATATTTCCAATGCTCTTGAAAAGGAATTTGAGCAGCTCCCGCATAATGAAGGTCAGTTTGAGCTTGATTTTGCACCATATGAAATTAAGACGATCAGAATCAACTACTAATCTAACTCACGATAAAGGAGCGAGAAGCTTTGGAACAATTTAGACTCCCGAAAATAAACATGCCGAAGCTGGAATTGCCGAATGCGGTGCAGGATGTGCTGCGGGAAGCGGATGAGAAGCTTGCACATCGCCCGAAGCTGCTGAAGCAGTTCAAAAACTGCTTTCCCAATACGCTGGAGACGACGACCAAGCTAATGGAGGACGGAACGACCTTTGTCATTACAGGAGATATTCCGGCCTCCTGGCTGCGGGATTCGGTAGAGCAGGTGATCCACTACGTGCCTCTAGCGAAAGAAGACGCGGATTTGCAGCGGATTATTTCCGGACTGATCAAGCGTCATATTCAATATATTCAAATTGACCCGTATGCCAATGCATTTAATGAATCCGCCAACGATTGGCACTGGAATACGACGGATGAGACGGACATGTCGCCCTGGGTATGGGAACGGAAATTCGAAATCGATTCCCTTTGTTTTGTAGTCCGGCTCGCATACACGTACTGGAAAGAAACTGGGCGGGCTGATATTTTTGACGCCGGATTTAAATCCGCTATGCGGAAAATTTATGATGTGTTCCGTACCGAGCAGCGGCATTTTGAACAGTCGCCATATCGGTTTACACGCAACAATGGCATCATTGAGGATTCGCTGCGCAATGCCGGAATGGGCATGCCGGTCAACTACACCGGAATGATCTGGTCAGGGTTCCGTTCCAGCGACGATGCCTGCGATTTCCATTACAACATTCCGGGCAACATGTTTGCGGTTGTGGCGCTTCGCCAAATGCAGGAATTCGCGGAATGGGTATTCCGTGACATGGATTTTCTGGCACAGCTTCGGACACTGGAGCTTGAAGTAGACTACGGGATCAAGCTGTATGGCATTTACCGTCATCCTGAATTTGGACCCATTTATGCTTACGAGACGGACGGGTTTGGCAACTATTGTCTGATGGATGATGCTGGGACTCCAGGATTGATGTCGATTCCTTATCTGGGCTATGTCACTGCTGACGATCCGATTTACCAAAATACGCGGCGTTTTGCGCTTAGCAAGGAAAATCCGTTCTACTTTGAAGGGAAAGCAGCTAAAGGAATAGGCAGCCCGCATACACCGAAGGATTACATTTGGCATATGGCGTTATCGATGCAGGGGATCACAGCTCAGACTGCCGAGGAGAAGCTGGAGATGATTGCGATACTGGAAGCGACGGATGCTGACACTGGCTATATGCATGAAGGCTTCCATTCGGACGATCCAACGATCTTTACCCGCAGCTGGTTCGCTTGGTCGAACAGCCTGTTTTCACAGCTAGTTTACCGTGCGATGAAGGAAGACATTCTGTAAGTCGTATTGACCTTTAAAATATCATTGTCGTAAAAAGGAGATTTGAAAATGAGCAGAATTATTGGAGAAAACCTGAACCATATTCCTTGGCAGGATAAACCTGAAGGCTATAATGCACCCGTTTGGAGATATTCACACAATCCTATTATTAAGCGTGACGCAATTCCAAGCTCCAACAGTATATTTAATTCGGCTGTAATTCCTTTTGAAGACGGGTTCGCCGGTGTATTCCGCTGCGACTCCAAATCCGTCAGCATGGATATTTTCGCCGGCTTCAGCAAGGATGGCGTGAACTGGGAAATCAATCACGAGCCCATCGTATTCCAGGGAGATGAGGAGGTCATTAAACGGGAATACCGTTATGATCCGCGGGTCTGCAAAATTGGAGATCGTTATTACATCTCATGGTGCAACGGCTATCATGGCCCGACGATTGGACTTGCTTATACATTTGATTTTCAGACTTTCCATCAAATTGAGAATGCCTTCTTGCCGTATAACCGAAACGGAGTGCTGTTCCCGCGCAAGATTGGCGACAATTATGCAATGGTTAGCCGTCCTAGCGATACAGGCCATACTCCTTTCGGTGACATATTTTACAGCGAAAGTCCTGATCTCACCTTCTGGGGGAAACACCGCTATGTGATGGGTACAATCGATGGAGATGCCTCTGCATGGCAATCCAAAAAAATCGGACCGGGTCCGATTCCGATCGAAACCGACAAGGGCTGGCTGCTGATTTATCATGGCGTAATCAATACTTGCAACGGCTTTGTCTATCGCATGGGCTGTGCGCTTCTGGATATTGATCAGCCTTGGAAGGTAAAAGCGCGGTCACGCAATTATATTTTGGGGCCTGAAACCTTGTATGAATGCGTCGGAGATGTACCGAATGTGACTTTCCCGTGTGCGGCTTTGACCGATGCTGCAACCGGACGCATTGCCATTTATTATGGCTGCGCAGATACAGTAACAGGTTTGGCATTTACTACTGTTGACGAACTGCTCGATTATATGGAGAAGTACCCTTTGGAAGGGTAAGCTGATCAATCAAAGTAAATGAAGCAGGAATGAGGAAATAAAATGAATAAAGCGTCAATCTTGTTTGAAGAAGTGCCATTTGAGACCCTCCACAGCATAGTTAAAAGGTATGTTGGACATGCGGAGGAGATAAAATGCACGCTGTTGAAGGGAGGACTCTTCAACACTACCTACAAGTTGACGCTTCCTTTATTGCAGCGGAATTTAATTTTGAGATTAGGTCCAGTGAATCGCCAGCACCTGCTGCCCTTTGAACACCAGCTGATGAAGGCGGAGGAAATGGCATATCAACTGCTTTCCACTCGAAATATTCCTTGTCCGGATGTTCTGGTATGCGATAACACCAAGCAGTATCTGGATCGGGATTTTATGATCACTGCCTATATTCCCGGTATATCCTTGGCGGATGAGTCTATTTCCGAGGAGAGCAAAAAGGATATCTACATGCAAGTCGCCGGATTAACAGCCAGGATGCACTCCATTACTGGCCCTGCATATGGCAGAATAGCAGATTTGCTGCAAGGCAGAGGACATCACAAATGGCAGGAATTTCTGCTCGCACATACGGCGGAGGTAGGGGATTCCTGTCTGAAATTTGGTGTATTCAAGCCGGAGGAAGTACAGCGAATTCTGCGTATATATGAGGAGAATTCTGAGCTTTACCGGAATATTGAGGCTCCTCGTATGCTTCACGGAGATTTGTGGGCTGGCAACGTGCTTGTTCAGCGCAGCCCGGAAGAGGAACGTTACGAGGTTACAGCGATCCTTGATGCGGATAGAGCATTGTTCGGGGACAGCGATTTTGAATATGCCAGTCCATGGCTTCCCTTTTCAGGTGAAGTCATAGACGAGTCATTTCTTAGGGACGATGTTCGAATATTGAAAATGGACACGTATCGTATGCTGTTCGCTTTTATAGATACTTACATCTGGAATGTCCAATATCGTGATCGTGCTCAATTTGAGAGTAACAAGCAGCGTACACTGGACATGCTTCGATCCATCGAGATCCGATTATAATGAGAATCTTAAGCAGGCTGGATAACAATATAAGTGAAATAAGAGGGGGAATCAACATGAACAAACAAAAAAGAGCCCATATCATCTCCCACACTCATTGGGACAGGGAATGGTATTTACCCTATGAGAAGCATCATGTAAGGCTTGTCGCTTTGGTCGATTCTCTCCTGGACAAGCTGGATAAGGGCAGTGATTTCAGAAGCTTCTATTTGGATGGTCAAACGATTATTCTAGAGGATTATCTTCAGGTCCGCCCCGAGAACAAGGAACGGCTGGAGAAGCATATTCGTGAAGGTAGAATTCTGATAGGCCCGTGGTATATTTTGCAGGACGCTTTTTTGACAAGCGGTGAGGCGAATGTGCGCAACATGCAGATCGGTCACCGTGATGCCAAGCAGTACGGAGAGCCGGCCAAGATCGGATACTTCCCGGACACCTTCGGCTTAGTCGGACAGACTCCGCAGCTGATGCAGCAGTCCGGCATTAGCAATGCCTTTTTTGGTCGTGGTGTAAAACCGACGGGCTTTAACAATACAGTATCTGATGGAGGCTATGAGTCTTCGTTCTCCGAGCTGATCTGGGAAGGTCCCGATGGCTCGAAGGTGCTGGGTATATTGTTCGCTAACTGGTATTCCAATGGAAATGAAGTCCCGGCAGACGAAGTTGAAGCCAAGAAGTTTTGGGACAAAAAGCTGGCGGATGCGGAAAAATATGCGGCCACGGGAGAACTCCTCTTTATGAACGGCTGCGACCACCAGCCAATTCAGCTTGATCTGCCCGAGGCGATCGAGACAGCTTCCAGATTGTACCCGGATACGGAGTTCATCCACTCCAGTCTGCCGGAGTATTTACAGTCTCTGGAAGGGGCGCTGGACCGTGATTTGTCCTCGGTGCAGGGCGAATTGCGCAGCCAGCGGACGGACGGCTGGGGAACCCTGGTCAACACAGCCTCCGCTCGCGTGTATTTGAAGCAGATGAATCAGGCAGGACAAGCGCTGCTTGAAAAAGTAGCCGAGCCGTTGGCTTCGTTTGCTCATCTTTTAGGGCAGTCCTATCCTCATCATCTATTTACTTACGCCTGGAAGACCTTGATGCAGAACCACCCGCACGACAGCATCTGCGGCTGCAGTGTGGATGAAGTGCACCGGGAGATGGTGACCCGCTTTGATAAAAGCCGTCATGTAGCGGAAGCAATTATAGATGAGAGTAAGCAGGTGATTGCTGAGAAGGTAGATACTTCTGTCTTCTGCGAATATGGGGAGGACCCGCTGCCATTGATTGCGATGAATACTACCGGATGGGCTCGCACAGGGGTGCTGTCGGTGGAGCTGGATGCAGCACGTCTGTATTTGCGTGAGGGCTTTACACTTGAAGAAACCTCGCGTCGGATGAAGGAGACGGATTTATCAGGGCGGGTTCTGGTTGACGAGCAGGGGAACGCTGTTCCTTGCAGTGTAGAGGATTTAGGCTTGCTGTTTGGCTATGATTTGCCTGAGGACAAGTTCCGTCAGCCTTACATGTGCCGCAGGGTGCGGATTACGTTCCAGGCGAAGGAGGTTCCGGCTCTGGGACTGCGTGCATACGCTTGGGTGCGCCGTGAGGAGCAGCAACAGGAGGCAGCTTCTCTGCTTACGGGACAGCGTGTGATGGAGAATGAGGCACTTAAAGTGGAGATTGCGGAGGATGGCTCTTTTGCACTAACTTACAAAAAAACAGGCCAAACGTATCGTGATCTTGGAGTTTATGAGGATACGGGAGATATCGGCAATGAATACATGTACAGACAGCCTGAAGGAGAAGGAGCTCTGACTACAAAAGGGTTGGCTGCGCAAATCCGCGTGTTGGAGGATACGCCTTATCGTGCATCTGTAGAAATCGTCCACGAATGGGAAATTCCCGCCTCCGGGGATGAAAGGCTGGATCAGGAGCAGCGGGAATTGGTGTATTATCCGGAGCGTAAGGCGCAGCGCAGCGACAGCCTCGTACCGCTTCGAATATGTACCGTGATTAAGCTTGAGGCGGATGCAAAAGGTGTTTTTGTAGAGACGAAGCTTAACAATCAGGCGAAGGATCACAGACTTAGAGCATTGTTTCCGACTGATCTGGATGCTGCCACACATCTTGCAGATTCGATGTTTGAAATCGCGGAAAGGGATAACGTACCGGCACCTGAATGGGAAAATCCGAGCAATACGCAGCATCAGCAGGCTTTTGTTGACCTTCGTAATACCCACTCGGGACTTACCATTGCGAATCTTGGCCTGAATGAATATGAGGTGCTGCGAGATGGACGTAACACCATTGCGATTACGTTGCTTCGATCTGTAGGGGAATTGGGCGACTGGGGATTGTTCCCTACGCCGGAAGCGCAATGCCTGGGTGACCATACCTTCCGGTTGGAGCTGATTCCATATTGCACAGACGATAAGGGACATGGAGCATTTGAAGCTTATAGCGAGGCCTATCAATTCCAGATTCCATGGACAGTATGCCAGACTGGAGTACATTCCGGCCAGATAGCTCCCGCTTACACTCCCCTGCATTGGGAAAGCAAGGAGCTTGCCTTCTCCTCGCTGAAGATGAATGAGGATACCGATCATTTGCTGCTTCGCTGGTTTAATATGAGCGGTGGGGATACAAAGCTCAACTTGAATACGAAAATTCCGATTGAGTCCTTGTACAAGACAACCATCATGGAGGAGCCGGCAGCGCCGATCGAGGGAACCGAGACTGGCGGATTGATTTTACCGGTCGGTCCTTGCGAGATTGTAACGATCGGAATGCAGATTTTATTGCCATGAACGGGGGTGAAGCTATGAAGATACTATTTTCCGGGCTATCTAAGGACATGCTGCGTGGTGTGGCAGAGCTTGGCGGAATACTGGGCATAGAAACGCAGGCGGAAGACGCAATATCGGTTGAGGTTGTTCAGGCAAAAGGGCCGCTGAAGGTGACTCGAAACGGCAACCGAGGGTTTATCCAATATGAGAAAAAGATACATTTTTACCGCGGACTTGGCTTGTTTGTGGAACACGCACGTACCGAGGAAGCCTTCACGATAAATGAACAGCCAAGATTCGATTACAACGGCACGATGCTCGACGTATCCCGCAACGGGGTGCTCCGTGTGGACACGATTAAGCAGTTCATCCGTTACATGGCCTTGATGGGGCTCAACGGTCTTATGCTCTATACCGAGGACACCTATGAAATTGAAGGCTTGCCGTATTTCGGATATATGCGTGGCCGCTACTCCAAAGAGGAGCTTCGTGCCTGTGATGACTATGCTGATATGTTCGGCATCGAAATGATCCCCTGTATCCAGACCTTGGGGCATCTGCATCATGCTTTAAAATGGAACTACGCCGAACCGATCAGGGATCATCATGATATTTTGCTTCCGGATGAACCTGAAACCTATGAATTCATCGAGCAAATGATCAGCACTGCTGCATCTACCTTCCGCTCGAAACGGATTCATATCGGCATGGACGAAGCTTTTCAGGTAGGGCTTGGTCGCTATTTACGAGAGCATGGCTACCGCAACCGTTTTGATATCATGAATGAGCATGTAGGAAAGGTTATGGAAATCACCAGCAAGTATGATCTTCATCCGATGATCTGGAGCGACATGTATTTCAATCTGCTAGCCAATGATAATCAGGGACAGCTGTATAACATGGATGCTGATTTCTCTGCCGAGAATATGTCCAAAATTCCTGAGGGCGTTCAATTCGTGTTCTGGGATTATGGCAGAGGTGAAGAGGAAGGTTATGAGCTCGTCTTTGATATGCATAAAAAATTCGGGTCAATGCCGATTTTTGCCGGCGGGATTCATATGTGGAACTCCATCGCTCCGAACTATGGAAAGACGTGGAAGACGAGTCATCCAGCTCTTCGGGCAGCCAAGAAAAAGGGCCTTAGGGAGGTATTCGCAACTGCTTGGGGAGATAATGGTACTGAAACGAATCATTTTGTGATTCTGGCCGGCCTGCAGCTGTTTGCGGAGCACGGCTACGGCGATGAGGTCGATGATGAGACGCTTGCCAAGCGATTGAAGGCCTGTACCGGAATTGATCTTTTTGAACCTCTAGTGTCTCTGAAATATATGGATGAGGTTCCGGGTGTCGATGAAGGAAACCATTGGATGGCTAACCCCTCCAAATTTCTGCTGTGGCAGGATTTAATGGTTGGTATTTTTGATAAGCATATTGAAGCGAATACCGAAGCAGTACTGCCGGGGTATTACAGAGATATGGAAGTAAAATGGCGCGATGTCAAGGAGGGTATGCCTGCTCCGTTTCATGCGCTGTTCGAAACCTATGAGAAGCTGGCCGCAGTGCTGTCAATAAAGACTGCTTTAGGAGTACGTATCACAAGATACTATAAGGAGCAGCAGAAGGAAGAACTGGCGAAGATTGCGAGCAGTGAGCTGCCGGAGCTTTATTCACGGGTGGAAAGCTTGCGGCTTGCCCATCGACGGATGTGGATGCTGACCTATAAGCCGTTTGGCTGGGAAACGCTCGACATTCGCTACGGCGGGTTGAAGGCTCGTATTCAATCGGCAGGAGACAGACTGCGTGATTATCTCGATGGACGTGTAGATGTGCTGGAGGAGCTTGAAGCCGAGCGGCTCGTTTTTGATCAGAATGGTATACCAACGGCTCCGATGAATGTGACGGGACTGTATCAGCTGATCGTAACAGCAACCTCGCTAACGTAATAAGAAACAAGAAGACGACTCTTATTGATTTTTGAATGAGAAGTCGTCTTTTTTGTTGAATGGACACCTACCTTGCAATCCAAGCTGCATATTCCTCTTCAGTAGCTAACACGCAGTGAGTATCAGATACTTGCTGCTGAATGCCCTTCGAATAATCGATTCCACTGGTCGCATAATCATACGTTATAGCAATCCTTTGCTTCTCCTTGATCGGGTTGGCATGAGGGATAGCGGATAAGAGTG
>RCUF01000286.1_pt1 | contig 21047 bp, 21 predicted proteins | sample 2166311 | NCBI WGS metagenome assembly RCUF01 (sample SAMN09932608, study PRJNA488358) | compost metagenome | feature: garden; material: soil; isolation source: compost soil in 4-hydroxybenzonitrile-enriched culture | place: Germany: Experimental Botanical Garden Goettingen | collected 2016-01-27
AGTGGTGCACCGATGTAACAGAGTTAAAGTACGGAAATGGCCGCAAGGCCTATCTGAGTGCCATTATTGACGGATATGACAACTCTGTTGTTTCATGGGTACTCAGCCATTCCAATAACAATGAGCTTGTCATGAATACGGTAAAGAAAGCTTATAAAAGAAACCCGAAGGCTACGCCGCTCTTGCACAGTGATCGCGGCTTTCAATATACTTCGCTGGAATACAAACAACTTCAAAAGAGATACAAGTTTACAAAAAGTATGTCTCGTGTAAGCCGGTGTTTGGACAACCAACCCATTGAACGATTCTGGGGTACCTTTAAAGCAGAAAGCTTTTATCTGGAGAAGTACGATACGTATGACAGTCTCCTTCGTAGTGTAAGGACTTATATCCATTATTACAATAATTTTCGATACACCGAACGACTAAACGGCTTATCCCCTAACGAATATCGACGAGCAGCTTAACTAAGAAAAATAATCCCCTCAGTTTTGATAACCGAGAGGGATATTGAATACTAATGTTTTTGTTTTTTAGTCTGTCTACTTGACAGGGAGCACTTCACACAGGAGACGGCCTTTTATAACAATAATTTATTTGTAATATGATGTGGTCAAAGGGATAAAGAAGCCCCCTTCTTTACTCTGCTGCACATTAATTGCAATATTTTTCACTCCGGCAATATCAACTTCGATCGTTTGAATTCCGGCTTCGGCAGGGATTGGACCGACTTTTTTTAGCAGAGTATTGTTGTCATTATCAGAAATAGCAATCGACTCCACCTCCGTACCTATCGCTGCAAATTGCAGATACAGCTTCTGATATTTTCCATTTGGATTTAACGCAGCATATTTAATACTGCTATTGGACGCACTGAACAACACTTCTTTATAATCTTTATCTCCAAAGGTAGTCTGGGTCGGGTCCTTGGAATATAAGGTCTGGTTAAATTCCTCGTTTTTAATCGCTGTTCCTTCCAGCCGCTCGCCCAAAATAACCTCACCAGCGGCCGCATCATAATTTACCGCAACATTCAAAGTATCTGCAACAGCTCTTACCGGCAAATATGTAGTACCTTTATATGTAATAGGCAAGACTGCATTGCCGTTGGCATCCTTAAGCTGTGCAATTTCACCGTTTACCCTTACTTTTAGATTGGCATTTAGATAAGCTTTAATTTCTTGAAGGTTTGAACTCGCAAATGCTCCGATACTAATACCACTAAGTAAAATGAATGCTCCTGCAAATGAAATCATTAATTTTCTTTTCATGCGTAACTCCTTCCAAGTGATTAATTAAAATTTTATTAAATTTTATCATTTTATTTTAGCCCACACCAATCTCATTAGTCCTATTTTCTTTACATTCAACAAAAAAAGGCCAACCAGTAAAGACTGGTTAACCTGATAATACGAAGACATCCCCCTAGAGCTTAGAGGATACCTTTTGAGCGATAACATTAGCCATAGCATGCTGATGCGGAATTCCCGACGAATTGCAATCAAACACAATCTCCGAGCTCTTTTGAATGAACCAATCATGGTAATACGCCAGCAATTCACCGGAATACCATTTATAGGCGTTAGGTTCCTTTTCAGGCGGCGGTGCAATAAAGGGCTTTTCTACAAACACATTCAAAACATGAATACCATTAGGGCTAGTAAACTGTTTATAATTCTCAAAAATCTCATCGCGAAAATCAGGCTTTATATAATGCAGAACCCCGCTGGAGTACACAATGTCATAATAAGCATCCAGACGATAATCCAGAATATCCGCTTTAAAAGCATTCACATGCACCCCGATTTGATCAGCCAGTCTTCTCGTCTTCTCAATCCCGGCGTCCGATACGTCAAAGGCTGTCACCTCATACCCGTTTCTTGCGAAAAACACGGCATCCTTCCCTTCCCCGCAGCCAATATCCAGCAGTCTCAAGCGCTTATTAGGCTGCATTAATTGCAGTACCTGATAGCAGGCTTTATTGGGCTGCGTGCCCCAGTAGTATTCGTCTGTTTTGTACTCTTTCTCATAGATCGTGATCGGTCTTTCCTGAGACAGGTAGCCCAACAGCTTATCTATGCTCACTTTCAAGGTTCTGGATATTTCCGGCAGCAATGATATATCAGGCATCGTCTGCGCATTTTCCCATTTGGAGACGGCCTGAAAAGACACGCCCAAAATCTGGGCCAGCTCCTCCTGCGTCAGCCCGTTCTCTTTTCTGTAGGTGCAAATATTTCTTGCTAATTGCTCCTTTAACAATTTCCCTCACTCCATTTGCCCAGGCTTCACTTCTAGTACCCATTGTATTGAGTTTCATTTATGGAAACAATAACCTCATAATTGATTTTTCCTAATACTCAACTGTTAGTTGAATAGAATTGCCGCATAGGGGAGAATTGGAAATAAGTGCAAATTGTGCATAAGTATGAATTGAAGACTACGAGCAAATCACAGCAAAAATGTAACGTGCTTGATAACTGCAAAGTTCTTGATAATGCAAAGTACTGCAAAAATGCGGACGGCGTATAAACGCGAATCGCTGCAAATTATATATTGCTGCAAATGTGCAGGCTTTTAGCATCAAGCATCTCGAAACTGAAAGAAAAGCTGCAAAAATGCATGTTTTACTCCTATTTAGGCTGAAATCACTGTTTTGAGCTGGAAAAAGATGCACTTTTGCAGGAATATCTCTTGGCTGATCAAGGTTCCGGAAAAAAGATGTACTTTTGCATTAATTTCCTATGATCAGGGTTATTATGACTAAGCTAAGCTTGCACATTCCCCGTCCAAATGACTATTCCAAAATTAAAGTTTGAATTATAATTACTTTTTGCTTATAATCAAATCATAATTAGTACCAGGTAATAATATCAAGTCATAAATAGTCAAATGAATCCAATAATCTATAGAGGTGATATTCCATGTCCACGTCCAAATCCAAAGCACGCATTACTGCTATCGGTTCTTACGTGCCCGAACGAAAATTAACGAATTATGATTTAGAGCAAATGGTGGATACCAGCGACGAATGGATCATGAAGCGTACGGGAATCAAAGAGCGGAGAATAGCCCACGATGAACAATTCACTAGTGATTTGAGCTACAATGCAGTTCTCAATCTCATGCAGCGCTATAACAAATCGGTCGAGGATGTTGATCTCATCATGGTATGCACATTTACGCCTGATTACATAACACCAAGTGCAGCATCTTCCCTACAAGCAAAATTAGGCATTAAAAATACCGGTGCCATCGATCTGAACGCAGCATGTGCCGGATTTACTTACGGTCTGCATGTAGCCAACGGATTAATAACGGCCGGGTTAAACAAGAAAATTCTCGTTGTAGGCTCTGAGACTTTATCCAAGGTTACGGATTATACGGACAGAACGACGTGCATTCTTTTTGGCGATGGAGCCGGGGCGGCTCTCGTGGAATATGACGAGCAGCATCCCAGCTTTATTTCTTCCCATATAGGCTCAGAGGGAGAGCTTGGACATCACTTATACAGCACACGCCTCTCCAATAAAATGAATGGCTCCGATTTGTTAAATCATGGCTGCATCGTGCAGAACGGTCGGGAGGTGTATAAATGGGCTGTCACCTCAGTTCCAAAGGGGATGCTTTCTGTTCTGAACAACTCGCCTTATGAATTAAGCGATGTAGATTGGTTTGTACCGCATAGCGCGAATTTAAGAATGATCGAATCAATCTGTGAAAAAAGCAGCTTCCCGTTAGAGCAGACTTTGTACAGTTTGGTTCATTATGGAAATACCTCTTCGGCAACAATTCCATTGTCACTGGACCTTGGAGTCCGCGAGGGCAAAATTAAGAACGGCGATAAGATTTTGCTGTACGGCTTTGGAGGCGGTCTGGCTTATGCCGGCCTGCTGATCAATTGGAATATCTGATAGGGTGTGGTATAGTTCCTCTTATATAGATTAATTATTAACAAATAATCGTTGACCCACCTATACTCTTCTTGGAAGGAACCAAAAAATGAATGTAGAAATCTGGTCGGACATTACCTGCCCGTTTTGCTATATTGGCAAACGTTATTTTGAACAAGGATTAGCGAATTTTGAGCATAAAGACAAAGTTAATGTCATATATCGCAGCTTCCAGCTTGATCCTCATGCACCTAAACAACCAACGGATGACGTTTATACGCTTGTTGCCAACAAATATGGCTACAGCCGTGAGCAGGTAAAGGGCATGCACGACAATCTTGTTGCACAGGCTCGCTTGGTTGGCCTGGACTATCGTTTTGATCATGCGCTCCCGGCAAATTCACTTGATGCGCACAGAGTAATTAAATTTGCAGACACATACGGCAAATCCGAAGACGTACTCGAACAGCTGTACAAGGCTTATTTCACTGACTCCAAGCTCATAAGCGATTGGGAGACGCTCGCTGATCTCGCTGCTGAGACCGGAATTCCACGTGAAGATGTCCTGAGCATGCTAAACAGCACGAAATATGAAGAAGAGGTTCTGGCTGATGGCCGTGATGCAAGCAGATTCGGAGCTACCGGTGTTCCTTTCTTCGTGTTCAACCGCAAATATGCAGTGTCAGGTGCGCAGCCAGGCGATGTTTTCCTTGGAGCACTTCAGACCGCCTGGGATGAAGCGCAGCCTATCATCTCACTAAATCCGGAAGCCCAACAAGCTGACCAAGGTCAAATGTGTGAAGATGGCTATTGCGTTCCAAAGAATCCAAGTAAATAAACGCACTGGAATTTAGACTTTCTTATTTTTTTATGATATGGTACCTACAATAAGGCATTTCGTTCCGATGGAACGAGGTGCCTTCGCGCGTATATACGCACTTTTTACATTAAATGTCTAACATGATTGTTTATAAGGTGGTGATGTTATGGTGCTCACTTTTCCCCTCGCAGGAGGGGCAAAATCCAGCATGGAGCTTGATGTCCGGTTTAGGAGAGCACATTACAAAAGCTAAGGAGTGTCTAAATATGGTAACTAGTTTTCAAGCAGAGCAGCGTATTCCATTGAGTCGTACAGGATTAAAGCGTCTTCGCCAGGTCGGAAGACTTCCCGCACATATTTTTAGCGCAAAGGCGGATCAGGTCTTGATACACATTGATGCAAAAGATTTTGAGAGATGGGTGCGAAACGGTAAATCCGGAAACGTGGAAATCTGCCTTGAGAACAAGGAGAGGGTTTACGTAAGCCTCGGTGAAATTCAACGTGATCCTGTATCCAGGGAATTCATTCACGTAGATTTTAAAAGGGCATAACACGTGAAGGGACAAGGTTGCAGCTTACTTGAACGTTGAACAGCAGCCTTGTATGGGGCATCGAACCGTAGTATAAGCTACGCATTGCTATAAGTAAAAACAAGGCGTCCGGCGTATTTTGCCGGGACGCCTTGTTTTGCTCATACTCATTCATTCAAAGCGAGCTTTAATGCCTCCAGATTTTTTTGCATAATGCCAATATAGTCCAGGTTAGCAGCGATATCCTCGTCCGTCAGCCCTTCGATTGGATTCAGCACATCCGTTTTTGCTCCGATTTCTTTAGCTATCGTATCCGCTACCTTGGATGAAGCTAACGTTTCAAAGAAGATGGTCCGCACCTGATGTTCTTTAGCAAATTGTACAATCTCCGCCATGTCCGCGGCAGACGGCTCCTGATCAGGAGACAGGCCCGCGATAGGAACCTGGGTTAATCCGTATTGCTTAGCCAGATATCCAAACGCCGCATGCTGTGTAATAAAATCCTTCCGTTTTACATTTTGCAGGGTATCTTTAAACTCCTGATCCAGCTTCTCCAGCTTGGCTACATACGCATCAGCATTGCTCTTGAACTGCTCCTTGTATTGTGGCGCTGCTTCCGATAATCCGGCTTCTATGTTGCGAACCTGCTGTATCGCAAGCGCAGGCGACAACCAGACATGCGGATCAAGACCACCATGATCATGATCGTGGTTATGAGTGTCCCCTGTCTCTCCACCTTCATGCTCGTGTCCTGCATGTTCATCTGCATCATGATCATGCGCTTCTTCCTCATGATCATGTTCTGCTTCATGATCATGTTCTTCGCCTTCCATGATCTCAATCCCATGACTGGCTTCAATCTTGACCAACTTCTCATTGCTTACTGCTGCCAAAACCTGATCCAGCCAGCCCTCCATTCCTGCACCGTTATACACCATAACATCCGAATCTTCAATCCGTTTCATATCTTGAGGAGTTGGCTCCCAATCATGCGGCTCTATGCCATTCGGGACAAGAGACTGAACTTCTGCCAAATCGCCTGCTACATTAATCGTGAACTCATACATCGGATAAAAGCTTACGCTTATTTTCAGCTTATCACTCTGTTCAGCGGCAGTCTGATTTCCTCCCGATCCTGTATTAGCCGTGGCTTTGGAGTTACCCTGACCTCCTTGATTGCTTCCGCAAGCAGACAATATCAGCACCAGACTTAATGCAAGCATGGCCAGTGACCTGTTTTTAATTTTACTTCTCTTCATAAATTTCTCCCCCTTAGCTAATTCCTTGTTCTTTCGTTATCGTTTCTCTCTTGGAGAAAACCTTGCGTTTAAGTACTTTTATATACACCCTCTGAACAGCTGTCCCTACTAATAAGAACACTAGTAATATAAGGGCAATCGTTCCGCCGGGAGGAGTATTTGCATAATAAGAAGCAGTTAGCCCGCTAAAAATACCGATCAATCCAACCGCTACCGCTATCGTAATAGCAGACAGAAACCCCTTCGCTATGCGAAGCGCCAATGAAGCTGGCAGAACCATCAAGGATGATACCAGCAGTACGCCAACAATCGGCATCGCTGCTGCTACCGTCATACCGGTTAATACTGATAAAGAAAGTGATAACCACTTCACATAACCACCAGCGATTTGTGCTGTTTCTTCATCAAAAGTCAAATTATAGAGAGGTCTTCTAAATACAATAAAATAAACCAGTCCTGCTAGAGCTACCCCGCCGATCATCCATAGCTGCGTTTGATTCACCGCTACAATCGATCCGAACAAATAAGAGCTGAAGCTCTTGCTCAGGCTAGTGTTCATACTCATTAAAACTACCGCCAAGGCAAGCCCTGATGTCATGACGATCGCTACAGGCACTTCGCTATACGTTCGGTAAGTTCGGCGGAGCTGCTCTACGATAACCCCTCCAATCACTGCAATCGCGAAACCGGACAGCGTAGGACTTACGCCTATAAATGAGCCTAACGCTACTCCCGCCAAGGATACATGGGATAATGTATCAGCCATCAGAGCCTGCCGTCGAAGCATCAGATACACGCCCAATACAGGTGCAATGATGCCGATCAGAGCTCCGGCCCAAAACGCACGCTGCATGAACTCGTAGTCAAACATTGCCATTCCTCGCTTTCCCTTTGCTCCAGAGAGATTACGCGGTCCAAAAACTCTCCGCTCTCCTCCAGACCATGAGTCACCATGATAACTGTAATTCCATGCTCCGATACATAATGCCTCATTAATTGATAAAATCCCTGTCGACTACCGGCATCCATCCCTGCTGTAGGCTCATCCAAAACAAGGACATTAGGCTTTCCTGCCAAAGCTCTGGCAATGCAAACACGCTGCTTCTGCCCTCCGGACAGCTCACCGATTTTCCGATCCCGATAATCCCACATACCGACCTGGCGAAGGCTTTGCTCGACAAGCGCCTCATGCTCCTTCGTGAACCGCCGGAACAAGCCGAGGCCCGGATAGCAGCCCGACTTGACCAGCTCTGAAACCTTGCTCGGAAAACCGCTGTTAAATGCTGATACCTGCTGTGGAACATAACCGATAGTCAGCTTCCTGCCCTTCAGCGCTTCCTGATTGATGCTGACGCTCCCGCTCCATGGCTTGATCAGACCGAGCATCAGCTTTAGCAGCGTCGATTTGGCAGCACCGTTAGGTCCAGTGATACCTACAAATTCCTCACTGTGAATATCAAGGCTCACATTTTGAAGCACCGGGGTTTCCCCATAACCGAACATGACATTCCGCATTGATGATAAAATCATATATATCCCTCTTTTTAATACGTAATAATTACGATTAACAAAGAAGACAAAAATGCTATTTTACAGCAGTTATCGTGTCTCTCGATGAATCGTATATTTTCTAAGCCGCGGCGAATATTTTCTAAGCTCCAACCGTTCCGGATGGTTTCTCTTGTTCTTCGTTGTCGTATAATTTCTATCACCGCACTCCGTGCACGCCAGTGTCACAACTACCCGCATGTACAGCACCTCCCTTCGCAAGCACCAAATCAACATGACTTAACATTATGATCTTTAAATCCCCATACTAGCTTCATACGCTTCGTCAGAAATCCATGGCAATGGATTAATAAATAACGACCAATCCGACTCCATTTCTTCATCCGTCAAAAGACAATCATCCAGTTGACGCTCAATTTCGATGCGATCCATTTCAATGCCGATCATGACCAGCTCATTGATCCTGTCGCCAAATTTGGCATCCCATTTCAACCGAACCTCCGGCTCTTCATCCAGCACAGCTTGGCGTTGTTCATTCGGTAATGCAGCTACCCACGGACCGGCGGGCCCAAATTGAATGGACGGACCTGCCTGACTTAACGTTGCAGCGAGATCGTATTTTACAGGAATCCATACCAGCCCCTTGGCTCTCACAACCTCTGCCGGCCAATTCGTCATAAAATCAGCGAGCCGTTCCGGATGAAAGGGCCGTACTCTCCGATAAACAAAAGAGCCAATACCATACTCTTCAGTTTCCGGAGTATGCTCTTCCTTTTGCAGCTCCTTCATCCATCCTGCCGACATGCTTGCTTTTTCAAAATCAAACAGCCCTGTATTTAAAATCTCCTCCGGCGCTACCACACTGTTGATTGCCCGTATCAATTTGGCATTCGGCTGCAGCTTGCGAAGAACCGCCTCAAGCTCATTTAAATCATCCTCATCCACTAAATCACACTTGTTCAGAATGAGCACATCACAGGTTTCGATCTGATCGATCAACAAGTCAACAACATCTCTCGTATCTTCCTCTCCCGTTGCTTCTCCCCGTTCAAGAAGAGTTTCTCCGGATGAGAAATCATGCCAAAACCGATAAGCATCCACCACAGTAACCATACAATCCAGTCTGGCTAATGAAGTCAAATCAATTCCCGTATCCGAATCCACGTAAGTAAACGTCTGGGCAATCGGCACAGGTTCACTTATTCCGGTAGATTCAATCAGCATATAATCAAAACGGCCTTCTTTCGCCAGCTTCTCAACTTCCTTAAGCAGATCATCACGAAGCGTGCAGCAAATACAGCCGTTGGACATCTCCACGAGCTTCTCCTCCGTGCGGGATAGGCTGGCCCCCGTCTGGACAAGATTGGCATCCACATTAATTTCGCTCATGTCATTGACGATGACAGCCACCCTTAATCCGGCGCGATTGTTCAGAATGTGATTTAACAGCGTTGTTTTCCCTGATCCTAAATATCCACACAGCACAGTAACAGGAATTTTAGGTGTACTCAAAAAGATTAACCTCCTCGATATTTAATAGTAATATTTACGATTAACAAACAATAATATAATGCTATGAGCTACAGTTTGTCAAATAAAACTTTATGTGTTTGTACCTCTTTTCTGTTCTGAACCGCCGTATGTACTAATACTCTTGATTATGAGCAAGTGTTCAAGTAAAGGAGATTCCTATGAAAAAATTAACTTCTACTTCACTGTTGCCCATTCTCGTTCCGGTCTCTTTTGCCATTGCCTGTATGACCGTAGTTCTACCTTCTGTTGCCAAGCAGATCAATACCGATTATATCCATGTTTTCCGGACAAGCTTTCTCGGGATATTGCTTGAGGCATTGCCGTTTGTGCTTGTAGGAGCAATTCTTTCTTCTCTCCTGCATCTCTATGTATCAGAGGAAAAGCTCGGCAAATGGATACCCAAAAATCCGGTCATAGGTATTCTGTTTGCCTGCCTGCTTGGTCTTATTTTTCCGGTATGTGAATGCGGTATGATCCCCTTAGTCCGTCGCCTGATCCAAAAGGGAATGCCCCTGTACATTGCTATTGTGTTCATATTGTCGGGTCCGATTTTGAATCCTGTCGTATACGCGGCCACCTACATGGCGTTCAGGCTATACCCTGAAATGGTCTATGCCCGAATGGGATTAGCCTTCTTTGTCTCTGCTTCTATCGGCAGCATGATCTATTTGACTTGGCGCAGCAACCCGCTAAAACTATCTCTTTCCCGTGTGGACAATACCTCTGCACATACCGCTGAACATCGTAACGGGGGGCGATGGAACTCCATTTTTGTTCATGCTGCAGATGAAGTATTTGAAATGGGAAAATACCTCATTATCGGCTGTCTGCTTACTGCAGGTATTCAATCCTTCGTTGCAAGAGAAAGCCTGACCGCCATCGGCGCTGGATCCGTGAGCTCCTATGTATTCATGATGAGCTTTGCCTTTGTGCTGTCCCTTTGCTCTACGTCCGACGCTTTTGTCGCATCGACCTTCCTGCACTCCTTCTCCGGCGGATCGCTGCTCGCTTTTCTTGTACTTGGACCGATGCTTGATTTTAAAAATATGCTTATGCTTCTTTCCGTCTTTAAAACTAAATTTGTATTCTACTTGGCTTTTCTGATCTGTGCCCTTGTTTTTATCGGTTCCGTGCTGACAGGAGGAATTTTTCTATGAATCGTCCACATATCATACGCCGTCACTATTTCACCAGATCGCTTATTCTGCTTGGTTTTGCGCTCTATATAGGATACTTGTCCCGTTCAGACTCCCTGCATTATTACATCGCACCAGATATGGTAACCTGGATTACTTACAGCACGATACCTCTGACCATAATGTCTCTCAGCCTCGCTTATCAAGCTCTGTTTCATAAAGAAGACAAATTATGCGACTGTGAGCGTCCTCTATCCCAATCCAGCTTCAAGAACATCTCCATGTACGGCTTGTTTCTATTCCCGCTTCTGCTAGGTATTTTATTACCGGATCAGGCACTAGGGAGTATGGCGGCCGCCAAAAAAGGGATGATTCTAGGTTCTCCGGTTCTATCCTCAGTTCAGCTTAGTTCTATGTTCAAAGCCCCTGACAAGTACAACACCGAGTTTGCTGAAATTGCAAAAATAATTTATCAGCAGCAGGTTATCGAGGTAAATCCTGAGGTGTATTCGGAAATTATCGGAGCTATCGAGTTATTTAAAGATCAATTTGTCGGCAAGGAAATTAAGATTAGCGGATTTGTATATGAAGATCACTCATTAGAACAGAACCATGAATTTATTCTGGGACGTTTTCTCGTTCAGTGCTGTACTGCGGATGCCAATCCGTTCGGGGTATTGATTACTTCAAATCAGTCTATTGCATCACTGCAAAAGGATTCCTGGATCGAGGTACAAGGAGTTTTACGGACAGAGATAAGGAAAGGTAAAGAAATTATTGCGATATCAGCGGATCAGATCACCCAGATCCCTCGTCCTGACACTCCTTATGTGTATCCCAACGGAGATGCGATAAAAGGTCTTTATGACGCAGGCTATAATATAAAGAGCGGAACAGATTAAATCTGCCCCGCTCTTTATATTATTTATTAATTAATCACGTTCAAGCGTAATCCAGCCATATTCGTCTATTGCTACATTTGCTCCAAGAGTTTCAGCGATGAATCGAAGCGGGATATAGGTAGTTCCATCTGTATGAACAAATGGAGGCTGAGGCAGGTTCACGATTTCCCCATTCACCTTTGCCTTGCTCGAGCCTACCGTCAATACAATTTCGCCGCCTGTAATGTCATCAATAATCTTAATTTGCTTGGTCGCAGGAACCCATTTCACTTCAGCATCCAGCTCCTCTGCTACATACCGAAGCGGTGCAAAGGAAGTATTTTTCTTCATGATAATGCCGTAGTACTCGTTTTGCGGGTCAATATAAACAGATTTTTCAGTAATCTTGAAATCGTTTTTTAATACCTTGTGAAGAGGGGCTACACCTTCAAAATTACGCAACAGCTTACCTGGTGTAACATTGTCATCAATAACGTTCAGCACCCCGGCTGCAATATCCACCTTGTCTGCCTTGACAGGACCTCCGATATTCCATACTTCACGATCATATTTTGCTTTGATTGACTGAATAGGCATATCTTCCGATGGGTCGATGGCAATCGCCAAATCCAACTGCTGTTTACGAATATTTAGCTTGCTATCAAAAAATAGATCCAGCTTGAGAACTGTATTTTTACCTAACACAGTTTTAAATTCAGGTGAAGTCTCAAGTAAATTGGATACTTCCTTATCATAATTGTTAACTAGCTCTGTCAGTGTTTCTTGAACTGATGTATAAATCTCTGCAATAACTTCCTCTTTCGATTGCTGTGCAAACTCTGAAACATCATCCTCTTCAAGTTCATAGCTTTCATAAATCGATTCCATGATCGGATAGAAAGCATCGTAATACGCTCCAATCAATTCCTTGATACCTTGCTCATCCTTCACTAAGCTGTTGAGGAATGGTTTCACTAATCCTAGCAAATCCTCGCCATTCAATTCAACATGCAGATTGGTCAGGTTCAGCTTTTCTCCATTCACCTGCTGCTCTGACTGCTTAACCGAAATATTTTTAGGATTCGGTACGTGCTTTAGCAGTAATTCCAACGTTTTATAAGAGAAATCCTGTGCCTCATTCTCTAAAAGAGTCATATCCGGCATTCCATAATATGCTTCAGAGTAGGAATCCATTGATATGTAAAGCGGTTTTTTGGCTCCGTCTACCTGTAAAGCTATTCCTTCCTTATCCACGGATAAATGGAACGGGATTTTTGTATCTTTTAAGGAAAGAGAGCCTTCAATAGATGCCGTATTCTGATCCTGTACTTTTACACTGTCCAGTGTAAGTGATAATGAGTTAATTAATTCGATTGCTGTGGTGACTTCCTCAGAATGATTGCCTGCAGAAGGTACTACTTCAATCGATAATTTTTCTTTCGATTCGCTCGAGGTTGGCTTCAAGTTGCTTAGCAGGGCTTTGTTAACATCAAAACCTCCTACCACTTGACAGCCAGTAAGCGCAACCAGCATAACAAGCAGGAATAGCGCTAATCTGCGAAAGCTTTTGTTCATAATGCAATGTCCCCTTCCATAAGATGAATTTATTTCATTATTGTTGATTGACCTAGTTTTGTAAATAGGAGAACTTGATTAATTATGCTATAATGACCTCGTGTCCAAGAGATAACTAAATGAAGAAGATCCATGCATCTCGCATGGGAGAGGTTCGCGAACTCCCTCTATAAAAAACTAATGGTGCCCAGAGTGTGTGTACTTGGGCTTGTTTTTTTGCGGTGTCAGTTCAAGAACTCTCTTTCTTCTAACAGGTGAAGGCCCTCCTTCATTTGACAAATCCAAGAAGATAGAGAGGTTTTTTTATGCTCAAAAATGAAACAGCAGTCGTCGTTTTCAGCGGTGGTCAGGATAGCACTACATGTCTTTTCTGGGCCATGAAGCAGTTCAAGGAAGTGGAAGCTGTTACCTTTGATTACGGGCAGCGGCATAGTCTTGAAATCGAATGTGCCAAGTCGATCGCAAACGATTTAGGAATCAAGCTAACGGTTTTGGACATGAGCTTGCTTGGTCAATTAACACAAAATGCATTAACCCGAAGCGACATTCCTATAGTTCATGAGGAAGGTTCACTTCCAAGCACCTTCGTGGAGGGACGAAATCATTTGTTTCTCAGTTTTGCAGCCGTACTAGCTAAAGGAGTCGGTGCTCGTCACCTCGTTACAGGAGTATGTGAGACGGATTTCAGCGGTTATCCTGATTGTCGCGACGCTTTTGTCAAATCGCTTAATGTCACGTTAAACCTGGCGATGGATTACGATTTCGTGATCCATACCCCACTCATGTGGATCGATAAGGCCGAGACGTGGAAACTCGCAGATGATCTGGGTGCATTTGATTTCGTACGTGAACGCACGCTTACATGCTATAACGGAATAATCGGGGATGGCTGCGGTGAATGTCCTGCCTGTAAGTTAAGAAGAGCAGGAATGGAGTCCTTCCTTCAGAAATATCTCAACAAAGAGGTGCAGTCATGAGTACGATGCCCGGTGAATTTACCATTGTAGACTCTCTTCAAAAATTCGGAACTGACATTAACCTGAAGCAGCTGAAATACCATAACCGCCGTGTGCTGGTAAGCAAAGAATTCACCTTTGATGCGGCACATCATCTACATGCCTATGAAGGTAAATGCAAAAACCTGCACGGTCACACCTACAAGGTTGTGTTCGGGATTAGCGGTATCCCGAATGAGATCGGCATCGCGATCGATTTTGGTACAATAAAAACTATTTGGAAAAAAGAGATCGAAGGTTTTCTCGATCATCGTTACCTAAATGAGACACTTCCGCCTATGAATACTACTGCCGAAAATATGGTCGTGTGGCTCTATGAAAAATTGGAAGCCGCTCTACAGTCGCCACAGCATCTTTCTGCGCTTACAGGCGCTCGAACAGAATTTGTCCGTCTCTATGAGACTCCTACCAGCTACGCGGAAGCTAGACGGGAGTGGATGTCAGGTGACTGATCACACGAACAAATCTACGAACCTGATTCCGGTGCTTGAAATTTTTGGACCGACCGTTCAGGGAGAAGGAATGGTTATTGGTCAAAAAACGATGTTCATCCGAACGGCTGGATGTGATTATCATTGCACATGGTGTGACTCTGCCTTCACTTGGGATGGCAGCGCCAAAAGCCTCATCAAGATGATGGAGCCTCAGAATATTTGGGAGGAATTGCAGCGGATCGGAGGCAATCGTTTTTCCCATGTCACATTATCCGGTGGCAACCCCGCCCTGCTGCCGCAAATGAGCGGTCTTGTAGCCCTCTTGCATCAGCAAGGTATAACAATGGCGGTCGAAACTCAAGGCTCACGTTGGCAGGATTGGCTGAAGGATATAGATCAAGTGACTCTGTCGCCCAAGCCCCCCAGCTCTGGGATGAATACAAAATGGGATATCCTCGATGAGGTTGTCGAACGTCTGCTCCATCGCGAGCCATGTTTTTCGATGAGTCTCAAAGTCGTCATTTTTGACGAACAGGATCTGGCCTATGCCAAAAAGATCCATCAGCGTTACGCCCAGATCCCTATGTTTCTGCAAGTCGGCAATCCAGACGTACACCGAATGGATATTCAGCATCATGCTGCTGACCTGCTGTCACGCTACGAAGATCTAATTGAAATCGTGATGTCCAGCAATGAGCTTAACGATGTGCGAGTACTACCTCAGCTGCATGCATTAGTATGGGGCAACAAGCGAGGCGTGTAGGTTGCGTGTGTGATCCAATTTGTTCGGTGGATGGATGTTCGGTGATGTTCGGATGTTCGGTGATTTTCGGTGATGCTCATAGGGTGCTCGGTGCTCATAGCGTGCTCGATGGTGCTTCATTGCGTGCTCATTAGATGTTCTATGGTCACCCGGTAATATGGCTCGACTTGCCCAGATCAGGCAAAAACCTGCAAAAGTGCAGGAATTTTCACGTAATAATGGTAATTTTCGAGCAAAAGTTGCAAAAGTGCAGGTTTTCTACTGTAAACTTATGAAATTTATTCATCCTGTCCATAAAAAGCTGCATTTTTGCCGGAATTAATCTAGCTACTTTAACCCAGAGCCAAAAAACTGCATTTTCGCAGGAATTCACAAAAAACATCTTCACAAACACCAACAGCTACACCTACACCTACATCCACCTAAAAACAAGAACTTTCAGGAGGAAATTAATATGGCAGGAAGACAGTCCGACGAAATGCAAAATGTAACTCTGCTCGGAAATCAAGGGGTGAAGTACCCTATAACATATGCACCGCAGATGCTGGAAAGCTTCGAGAACAAACATCCTTATCGTGATTACTTTGTAAAATTTAATTGTCCGGAATTCACTAGCCTCTGCCCAATTACGGGACAGCCTGATTTTGCGACGATTTATATCAGCTACATTCCAGATATTTTAATGGTTGAGAGCAAATCTCTTAAGCTCTACTTGTTCAGCTTCCGCAATCATGGGGATTTTCATGAAGATTGTGTTAACATTATTATGAACGACCTCATCAAGCTCATGAACCCTAAATATATAGAGGTATGGGGAAAATTCACTCCGCGTGGCGGCATTTCCATCGATCCGTACTGCAACTATGGACGACCTGGCACAAAATATGAGACGATGGCAGAACACCGGCTTTTGAACCATGATATGTATCCAGAAAAAATTGACAATCGTTAAGTTGATCCATCTATATTTGTAGAAAATGCCGTTCATGTGCTATCTCTATTAATTCGAAAGGAGAGCCAGCCTATGAAACCAAAAATATACATTACACGAGACATCCCCCAGGATGTAGAAGCCTATATTGCAGAACATTGCAGTTATAGCAAATGGGAGCAGGAGGAGCCCATTCCGAGAGATCATCTCTTCACCAACTTGGCGGATGCCGATGGACTTCTTACGTCTGGCGGGAAGATTGACGCTGAACTGCTGGATCATGCCCCACATTTAAAGGCCGTCAGCACCATTAGCGTCGGTTACAACAACTTCGATTTGGAAGCGATGAAAGCCCGGGGAATCATTGGCACTAATACCCCGGAAGTGCTTAATGATACGGTAGCAGATCTAATTATGGCTCTTATGTTATCTACTGCTCGCAGAATTACTGAGCTGGATCGATACGTGAAGGACGGACTGTGGAAAAGCGGAGATGATGCAGAACTGTTCGGTCTTGATGTTCACCATAAAACACTGGGGATCATCGGAATGGGTGAGATTGGCGAAGCTGTAGCACGTAGAGGAAAATGGGGCTTCAGCATGAATGTCCTTTACCATAATCGCCATCGGAAACTCGAGGCAGAGGATGCAATAGCAGCCGAATATCGAGAATTGGATGACCTTTTGCATGAATCTGATTTTGTCGTCTTGATGACTCCACTGACTCCCGAGACTCGTCGAATGATAGGACAACGGGAATTCGCCCTTATGAAGCCTACGGCGGTATTTATTAATGCATCACGAGGCGCAACGGTAGATGAAGCAGCTCTTATTTCGGCATTGCAAAATAGAACTATTTACGGCGCCGGGCTAGACGTTTTTGAGCGGGAACCCGTACTGCCGGACAACCCTCTGCTAAGCTTGCCAAATGTAGTCACTTTGCCGCATATCGGTTCAGCTACCGGGCAGACCAGACACGATATGGCTATGCTTGCTGCACAAAATCTAGTCAGTGCCCTCTATGGCCGCACCCCGCCAAATGTGGTACGAGAGCTGAGAGGCTAATATATTTAAGGACCGTCCGAATTTCCGGACGGTCCTTGTTCAATTACTAGCTTAGCTGGTCGCGAAACGACCGCCCCTATCTACTCATCTAATCGCACTTCTTCATATTCCTCGTCAAGCAGCGGAGAGATTGTTCGCTCATTCAGACGACCTTCCTCAGTTTCTGCCAGCAATCTTTTGAGCCAGGATAGCTCGGTTTTTGCATGCTCATATTGTCCGACCATCAGATGCAACACACTTCTAGGGACAATTCCGCGGTGTTCAGCGTAAACCTGATAATAAATGTTCACCATATGCTCCGTATCCTGAATTCGTTCTTTCAGCACCTGAGCGATGTCCCGCTGATCTCCTTTACCTGCAAAAACAAGCGCAATATACATCGGATGATAAGGTGGCTCCGTATCCCTCAGTCGTTCAATCAACAATTTGTGAAAATAGGTTCTGCCTTTGTCCGTAATCCGAAAAACCGTCTTATCCGGTCGATTCTCACTACGAATCGTCTCTACCGCTTCGATATAGGCTTGTTTTTCTAATTGGTCTACTGCATAATACAGCGAGCCTATTTTAAATTGTCCCTTCTGATCCAGAAAACGTTCCTTCATTCGAAGGCTGATCTCGTAAGGATGTAAATTTTCCTCTAACAGCAAGCCAAGAATACTGAGTCGAATAGACAATGCTTTCATCTATTCCACCATTATCCCTGTTGCTCGGACAGTTCATGAACTTCTCTCCGGATACGATCTTTTGGCATCGCAATGACAACTACAACCGCGAGAGCTGTAGGAATCAGCGCCCACATAAATGTTTGCGCAATAGATGATGAGAGAGCCGCCGATATTTTATCCAGAATAGCTGGGGGAATTAAGGCTCTGTTTTCCGGTGTCAGCGTTTCTTGGAGATTTCCAAAGCTTTGTCCGCTCTGCCCCATTCCTTGAAAAGCCTCAGCCATATTGCTGGCTACCAGATTCCGTTGAATAATACCAAAAATCGTAATCCCCAGCGTCATGCCTAAAGACCGCAGAAACGAGTTCGTGGATGTCGCTGCTCCCCGCTGATGCATATCAAAATGATGTACGGAAGCCATACTAAGTACAGAAAAGGAGAAGCCTACACCGAAGCCTGTAAGAATGCTGTACAATGTCAGCATCGTACGAGTCGAATCTACCGACAATGTGCTAAGTGCAAATATTCCCCCAAGGAAACATACGACAGACAGCATCATTACACTGCGATAGGAGAACCGTGATGACAGCATCCCCCCCATCATGCTACCCACAACGGAGCCAATCATCATCGGCATGAGAATGAACCCCGAGTTAGAAGCCGAGCCTCCAAATACTCCTTGCACATAAATAGGAATGTAAACCGTAGCTATGATAAATACTGCTCCGTACAGCAAAGCCAATATACAACTGGTAGTATACAGACGATTTCGGAACATTCCGAAGGAAATAATCGGCTCTAACACACGTCTCTCTATTAAAAGAAAAGCCGCAAACAACACCGCAAATCCGGCAAACAAACCTAAAATTACGAAGGAATCCCAAGCGAATTTCTCCCCACCGAGCTCCAACGCGAACATTAGACAAACGACGGCTCCCACTAACGTAAAAGCACCGCCCCAGTCAATTTGCTGCTTGATATGAGACAAGGACTCCTTATAGAAGACGATGATTAATGCCAACGCAATGAGACCTATGGGAAGATTGATGTAAAATACCCAGTTCCAGCCCCATGAATCGGTAATGTAAGCCCCAAGCAATGGCCCAAAAATGCTGGAAGTCCCAAATACAGCACCTAATAATCCGGTCATTTTACCGCGTTTTTCTACAGGGAAAATATCATAGATAATTGTAAAAGCGATCGGCATCAATGCACCGCCGCCAACGCCCTGAATCGCCCGAAAAATACTAAGCTGAACGATGCTTCCAGCCATTCCGCACAGGATCGATCCAAGCAAAAACATGATGATTCCGAAAATAAAGAACCTTTTGCGACCATACATATCGGATAATTTTCCGAAAATAGGTGTACCTGCCATTACAGTTACCATATAAGCAGATGTAACCCATACAAACTGCTCCATCCCTCCGAGTTCGGAGACGATTGTACCCATTGCTGTCGTAACGATGGTGTTATCCATTGACGCAATCAATATCCCGAGCATTAGGCCAACTAATATTAGTTTTGTATTGTCTTTTTTTGCTACGCTCAAGTTATAATCTCTCCTTCACCTATTCAAATTTGAATAACAATTATATTTTAGTGAAAAATGGTAAAAAGTAAACCTCAAAATATGTTAATCTTTATATTAGTAATAAAAGAAGGGAAGTATCATCTATGAACCTCAAATGGACCGGATTAGAACAAAAAATGGTTCAGGCCGGTATTCAAACGCTGTTAATTACTGATCCCAAGCATGTGTATTATTTAACAGGATTCCTGAGTAATCCGCATGAACGTTTTCTTGGAGCTATACTGCAAATTGGAGAACAGCCTATGTTAATTGTTCCTGCACTGGATGAAGAAGCTGCTCGTGCCGCTTCTGATATTCAGCATATCGTCACTCATCAGGATACAGATAATCCATATAGCCTGCTTCAACAATCGCTCAAAGCTGCTGTCGGGGTGATCGGACTTGAAAAAGAGCATCTTTCAGTTGCCAGATTTGAGCAGCTGCGTGAATCGCTCGGCTTCACCCAGAATCTTGACATCGGGCCTTGGCTTCAAGAGCTGCGTGTCCGCAAATCTCCACAGGAAATCAGCAAGATGCGTCATGCCGTTCAACTGATTGAGCAAGTATTAGAACAATCTCTTAAAAAGGTGCAGGAAGGTGTATCCGAGAACGAGCTCGTTGCCGAAGTGGAATATCAGATTCGCAAGCTTGGGGCAGACGGTCCCTCCTTCGACTCTATGGTGCTGTCCGGTGAAAAAACAGCGCTTCCTCATGGCGTGCCTGGCACAAGAACATTACGACGTGGAGACCTGGTCATGTTTGATATCGGTGTATATGCAGGCGGCTACGCCTCCGATATCACTCGAACCTTCGCCCTGGGTGAGCTCTCGGAAGACCAGGTTAGAATCTACAGCACCGTTCTGGAAGCCAATAAAGCGGCGATCCGTGCGATCAAGCCGGGAGTCACCTTCGCCTCCATCGATAAAGCGGCCAGAGATGTTATCGAGGAAGCCGGATACGGTGAATACTTTATTCATCGTTTGGGTCATGGACTCGGCATCGATGTGCATGAGTTCCCTTCCGTACATGGGAAGAATGAAACTTTATTAACCGAAGGCAACGTTTTTACAGTGGAGCCAGGTATTTACGTGCCAGGTGTTGGCGGTGTACGAATCGAGGACGACTGTCTGGTAACCGCAGACGGAGTCGATGTTCTTACTTCTTACCCGAAAGAACTTATTTATCTGTAAGTTCATTAAATGAAAAAGCAGCTGTCCCAAAAGTTATCTAAGATAACTTTGAGGGACGGACGCTTTTGTTTAGCAGTGAAAAGGCAAGATATCAGGAAAAGGATGCAAAAATACAGTTTTTTAAAAGTAGTCTTGAAAGGATGAACAAAAGCCTGCAAAACTGCAGGAATATGGTTCAGAATAGGCTAGTTTGAAGAGAATCCTTAGAGTAAGCCTGCACATTTGCAGCAATTCAGGGCATTTAGAGGCTTTACATGACCAAAACCTGCACATTTGCAG
>RCUF01000287.1_pt1 | contig 20778 bp, 18 predicted proteins | sample 2166311 | NCBI WGS metagenome assembly RCUF01 (sample SAMN09932608, study PRJNA488358) | compost metagenome | feature: garden; material: soil; isolation source: compost soil in 4-hydroxybenzonitrile-enriched culture | place: Germany: Experimental Botanical Garden Goettingen | collected 2016-01-27
TTATTGTTGAGGCGTTTTTTATGGATAACGCGTAGGTAACTCAACAATAGGAGATGTCTTCTTTTTTGTCTGCGAAATTTAATGCAACGCTAGTGCACTTTTGCAGCTTTTTATTTACAGTACGTCTTTTTGTCGCCTAATACCCTCCATAAAATAATCCATCGCTTGGATAAACTCATTCGGGAGACTATCCACATTTAAATAACCCGTCATCTCCTGTTTAATCATTTCAGTATTGTCTCCATGCTGGGCTACAAATAAAGCAAATTGTTCCCAGCGGTGGATGTCCTGATAGAACTCGCTTTTTGCAGTCGGTATACCGTGTGACTCCACGAAAATTTCCGCTTCATATTGACGCATCCGAGTAAGAAGCGCCAGGAAATTGCCTGGTGTATAATAACGTGGGCCTCCATAAATCGATGGCCCAAGGGCATCGCCCATAAATAGCGTTTTGTCTTCTCTTACATACACATAACAGCTATCCGCAGCGTGATCCCCGCCAACATGCTCGATCTCACAGGTCACCCCACCAAGGTCAATTTCCATTTGCTCCGCAAATAACAGATCGGGGACGATAATCCGAATACCGGATACATCATCTGAATACTCCTTCGTTATATCGGACGAGCTCTGGTCATTAATAATGCCCTTGTCCTCAAGCTCTCGGAGCGTCTCCTTTGACCACTCCAAACCTGCGAGCTGGCGCAGCATTTCGGCTGTTCCAGACTGTGCAATCACTGGGATGTTCCAGGCTGGAAGACCAAAGGTATGATCCCAATGCCAATGTGTAAGCACTACATAATCGGGTGATGGATGTCCTTCTTGCTTTAAATAGCTCTGAAAAAGAGCCGCATGCTTTGGCGAATTCCCTGCATCAATTAATAATGTTTTGTCGGCTCCCTTTACTACAGCCAAAATGGGGCGATCCGTCTCATGCTCGGCATGCATGATCGTAATATGTTCACTGATTCGTTCGAAACGTGTCATCATTAGCTTCTCCTTCACTTTTTACAAAAAAGTACTTGATATTCTTTTTATTAAACTTAATAATAGGAAGCTGAACTTACTTTTTAATAGTATATTGTATTTTAATAGAAAGGTTGAACCTACACCATGAACTCCTCAACTATGGTAAATGGGAACACAGCTGCTGACAAAGCTAAAGAGCCGTTCCCGATTTCTCTCTTGTCCCTGACAGTCGCTGCCTTTGCGATCGGCATGACTGAGTTTGTCATCATGGGAATTTTGCCTAATGTTGCTGAAGATTTGCACGTCAGCATTCCTTCAGCAGGCCAGCTGATTACTGCCTATGCCATGGGCGTTGCTATTGGAGCTCCAATTCTAACCATTCTGACTCAACGTATTCCTCAGAAACGACTGTTATGTCTTTTAATGGTGCTGTTTATTTTAGGCAATGGCGTCTCTGTGATTGCTCCAAATTATGGGGTATTGATGGTAGCGCGTATTCTCACGTCGCTCACTCACGGAACCTTCTTTGGCGTCGGCGCTGTCATAGCTGCAAGTCTCGTTCGACCGGACAAACGCGCCGGAGCTGTATCCATTATGATGGCCGGGCTAACGATTGCTAACATTATAGGTGTCCCTCTCGGCACGTTTATTGGACAGCATATGGGATGGAGAGCATCCTTTGGAGCTATCGCCATCATGGGTGTTATCGCCTTGATCGGGATCGCTCTATTCATTCCACAAATCAAACAGGATGAACCCATCAGTCTGGCAACACAGATACGTTCGCTGCTCCGACCTAAACTACTGCTATTTCTGCTGATCGGCGCTCTTGGCAATACAAGCTTATTTGCTGTATTCACCTATATTGCACCACTTCTCCAGCAAATTACCGGATTTGCCGAGCATAGTGTCACATGGATTCTTATCATCTTTGGCTTTGGTGTAACGATTGGAAATATTATAGGCGGAAAACTCGCGGATTGGAAGCTTATGCCTTCTCTGATTGGACTTTATCTTCTGATTTGTATCCTTCTTGCGATATTTACTTTTTCCATTCAAAGCCCCGTTGCCGCCGTCATTACAATCTTCCTGTGGGGAGCAGCCTCCTTTGGCGTCATGCCAGGATTACAGATACGTATAATGAGCTTGGCGAAGTCAGCTCCAGCGCTCGCCTCGACCTCAAGCCATTCCGCCGGAAACCTTGGCAATGCAGCCGGTGCATTTATCGGTGGCGTGGTGATTACTCATGTTGGACTATCGTCTCTTCCATGGGTCGGGTCCATCATCGTAGCGCTTGGACTAGTGCTTCTAGTTCTCAGCTTTGTGCAGGATCGCAAGCAAGTCTAAGCTAAATAAAATGAGCCCGGACACCTATACAAGATGGCCGGGCTCGTTTTTTTATCATATTCGCTCATTACTCCACTTCGCGAAGTCTCTCCACAATCGTAGCTTTTGTCAGCGACTTATATGCCGCAAGAGTTACGATGAGCGAAATACCTATCAGCAGCGGGAAGACAGATAAGATCGGGATCGGGTTCATATGAAATACCGTGAAGGCCATATTTTCTGAAATTCCTCTGGCGATCTGATACGTAATATAGATACCCACTGTTCCAACGATCAGGCATGTAAATAAAATGCTGTACAATCCTTCATAAATCAGCATTTTCTTTAATTGTTTTCTCGTCATGCCCACACTCTCCAGAATAGCGAACTCATTCCTTCTCGAAATGACCCCTGTCAAGATCGTGTTAATATAATTTAGAATTCCAATAAATGCAATAATGAAGCTTAGACCATAACCGACCGTCTGGAAAATCCGGATAAAACCCTTCATTTCCTCCTTATAATCTTCTCTCGATTTTAACGTCAGGTTCTGATTGGAGCTGGTTAACGAGGACAGGGCATTTCCCACCTGAGCTTCTTTTTCCGGATCGATATGAACCGTTGCAGATAAAATAATCGCATCCTCTGCATGCTGCTGCATCTCATTTGCAGGAAGGAATACCTTGAACCCGCCAGTATTAAAAAACTGAGTTCCTGCTGCATAAAGCGCATCCGATTTCAACACGGCCATCACTTCATAGCTTTTACCCAAGCTGCCCAGCTTGATCTGATCTCCCGGTTCATAATAAGTGATATCTTCAATTTCCCAAAGCGTCGTTTCTGTAATCAAAACATAATTCCCCGTCTCAAACTTCTCCTGATCGAATGAACCCGATACGATATCACTCTTCTGAATGACATCATACCAGCCTCGATCAATTCCATGTAGCTGAATAGAGACCGCGCCACTTTTTAATATCGAGGTAGTAACAGGCTCCTCAGGGTTTTCATTTGCTGCAATAGGTTCAAGTACCTTCCGCAGCCGTTCATCAATAGGTAACGTATCTCCTGAGTAGTATACTTTATCCAAGCTCGTTACTCCATCTATAGCGCTTATCGCCTGACAAAGCTCTTCTGAAACTCCGACATCAGCCTGAGGTTCGTCCCTTCTGATGCTTTCAATCGCGCCATTGTTTGCCTTAACGACATAATCTCCTGAAATAAAAGCGTTCAAATATTTATTTACACTAAAGGAGGATATAACGGTGTAAATTACGCTAAACAGAATAATGCTCAGAGACAAGGATGCCAGCATTAAAACAAGCTTTTTCTTTTGCCGGAACAAATTAGCGAAAGCCATTCGATGCAGCTTGGCTCCATGAAGAGATTTACGAATTTTTCTGCCTTTCCCTCCATTTACACCTGCAAACTTCACCGCCTCCACAGGCGAGATTCGGGCGGCTGTCCTGCCGGGTCTACTAGCAGCAATTCTAACCGTTATATAAGAAAACAGGGCTGCTCCTACAAAAATTAACGGACTGAATGAATAGGATATTTCTGAATTCTCAGTGGAAAAGCTCATCAGCATAGGTGTTAACCAGCATCCCATTCCATAACCTAATGCAAGTCCAATTGGCATCCCGACCGCATATAACAAATTCGCTTGAATAGAGATGATTTTTTTGAGCTGCCTCGGGGTTGTTCCCATCGTTTTTAGAAGTCCATAAAACTTTATATCCCGCACTACCGAAATATGGAAAATATTATAAATCAATAAATACCCGCTCAGCATAATGATCAGCACCAACAATCCGTAAGGGAGCAAATTGATAGGGTCACTGAACAGACCGACGCTGGAATAAGCCCAATTGACTCCGTAGGATACGTCCAATCCAGTATCGGACAGCACCTTCTGTATTTTTTTCTCAATACCTATCGAATTGTTGAACATCACATCCAGTCTGGTAGTATTAATATAGCTGCCTGTTTGCTTGGATTCCTCAGGATCGATATGTGAGATGTATTTCTGTACAAAGGGCTCCGATACAAAAGCCATCCCCGCCATCGCAATATGCTTATCCGCTTCGTAATAGCCCGATAAAACAAATGGTTTGGAAAGGATCTCGCCATCGATGTCAACGTCCAAATCCACTGTTGCCCCAATCTTATGCGGAACCCCCAGTAAATCAAGCGACCAGGTGTTCATGACAATTTCATTCTCAGCAGCAGGCAACCCGCCTGCTATAAAATGGATGAAGCTGTGCTCTATAGTACTCATATCTGAATAATCGATTTCGATACGATAATCTTTAAGCTCATCATTTACGGCTTCACCAACAAGGACAGACTTACCGTAGTCTTTAATCGAAGGATGGGATTCCAGCTTTTGCAGTTCTTCCGGATTAAGATATTTAAAGCTCCCGTGAAAATCACTGCCCGCTGTTTTCATCTGAACAAGCTGCATAGATTGATTCATGCTTAGAACGGTCGTAAAAATCGTAGTAATGAGTAGTGTAGTCAAAACAATTGCACTGACGATAATGATATTTCGTGATCGGTTCGCACTAAGACTTCTTTTTGCGATTCGGGAGATAGCCCCTCCATTACTGCTTCGGACCATGACCTTACCTCCTACCCGTATCAGAATGGCTTACAATCTTACCATCCTCGATTCGGATGACCCGATCGGCCGTTTGGGCGATTTCTTCGTTATGTGTAATCATCACGATCGTCTGATTGAATTTCTCACTCATCTGTTTGAGGAGGATCATAACCTCCTGACTTGTTTTGCTGTCAAGGTTTCCCGTAGGCTCATCGGCTAATACGATGGATGGCTTAGTAGCTAACGCCCGTGCAATGGCCACTCTTTGCTGTTGTCCACCAGACAAATTGGAGGGAAGATTGTGAATCTTCTCTTGCAGACCAAGGGCACTTATGACCTGATCTACATAATCCTTGTCCACGCGGGCTCCGTCCAGTTCAATCGGTAATACAATATTTTCATACACGTTCAGAATCGGAATCAGATTATAGCTCTGAAACACAAAACCGACCGCACGACGTCTAAAGATCGTCAGCTTCTCATCATCCATGCTGAAAATATCATTGCCATCCACATAAACCTTGCCTTCTGTGGCCCGATCCAATCCGCCCAGCATATGAAGAAGCGTACTCTTCCCGCTGCCGCTAGTACCGACAATAGCTACAAATTCCCCCTTTTCAATGCTTAACGAAACACCATCCAGTGCCTTAACGGCATTCTCTCCCGTTCCATAACTCTTCTTTAAATGATCTATTTGCAGAATCGGCATGTTAATCTCCTTATTAAAAAAGTCCGTATCCCCTAAGGGTACAGACTAAATGTAACAAATCAATCTGACGAGCGAATGTCTGAAATATAACAGTACTGACAGAATTGCTTAAAGTACAGGTAAAAATACAGAAAAGACGGACCCTTCGCCTACTTTTGAGGTAACCTTGATATATCCGCCCTGAGCCGTCACGATCTCTCTAGCTAAAAACAGACCGATGCCTACGCCTTCATATTCCGCCACTCTCTTGCTTCTGAAAAAGCGTCTGAATATCAAATTCAATTCATTCTCTTCAATACCCATTCCCGTATCGGTGATATCAATCCGTGTGAACATTTCGCTACTATGGGTCGTGATATTTATTCTTCCACCAGATTCACTGTACTTCACTGCATTTTCTAACATATTAAAAAGTGCTTCGCTTGTCCATTTTGCATCATGCCTTGCTTTTACATTAGCATCACACGAAATTCTGACTTCTATGCCTTTACGCTCAGCCGCAGAATAAATTTGTGATATTGCCTGCGTAATCGCTCCAACTACAGGAAGGGAAGCCGTCTGAATAGAGATGATGCCCGCCTCCAGCCGGGACATCTTGACCAAAGATTCGATTAACCAATCCAACTTCTCTGACTGCAGCTTAATCCGATCTACATATTGAGAGCTCTCCTCATCCAGCCCGGCCACCTCTCCTAAAAGCTGGCTATAGAGAATGATGTTCGAGAGGGGTGTTTTCGTCTGATGGGATATGTCGGAGATCAAAGCTTTAATCTTGCTTTTCTCAGCTTCAATGTTCTTCTCATGAGTCATAGACATATCCACATATCGATGCACCTTGTTCTCTAATGCTGAAATGCTCGTCTCCTCGTATCCCGTCATTCGCTCCTGTCTGTTAATAGCCCGTTCAACGATGTCATCCACTTTTCCGATCATGCCTCTCAGCTTTGCTCTCATCGTCCACAATAAAGCCCCTCCCAATATTAGCAGGGTGACAGCTAACCCGAGAGAAATCCAGATGACTACACTATCAAAAGCGGTAAAATACCATAATGCTCCGGTGTAACCCATAACCACAAAAAAGAACACAACGGCGTAGAGTGTATATATGGATTTTAATGAAAGCTCAGTGGTCTTTTTCATCTAACATCCCTTCGGTCCACACATAACCCAGACCGTACACGGTTTTTATATATTTGGGTGCTGACGGGTCATCTTCTATTTTGGCCCGCAGTCGTTTTACTGTAACGGTCAGGGCATTTTCATCTACAAATTCTGCTCCATGTATCCATACTTGATCCATCAGTTGATCTCGCGTTAATATTTGCCCCCGATTACTGACAAGCACCTTTAGCAGCTTCTGCTCCGTCTTGCTTAGTGCAATCTGCTGCCCCTGTCTCCTGAAATCCATTTTCCCAAAATCAAAAGTCATGTCACCCAAAATCAGCTTGTCCTCACGACCAAGATCACTTCTCCTCAGCACAGCCATCACTCGGGAGCGCAGCACCATCAGACTGAACGGCTTCGTAATATAATCATCCCCACCAAGCTCAAAACCAAGCACAATGTCTGACTCCATATCGTTCGCGGTCAGAAAAATGATAGGTACTCGTGACGCTGCACGGATTTTCTGGCAGAAATCGAGTCCACTTCCATCGGGAAGGTTCACATCAAGCACGATAAGATCAATGCTGCGACTGAAAAACAGCGTCTCCGCAGACGTCAAATCATAAGCCTGCTCTATAATTATCCCATCCTGAGCTAAAGTGAGAGCTATCCCTTTATTTAAACTAATATCATCTTCAACTATGAGGATTGTGATCACAACTGCTTCCCCCCGAACCTTATTGCGTTCATTATACAACATCTCCAGCTCGATTCAGCTATGCGAATAATTTCAGCAATATCATTCATAATAGGGAGGAACCAATCGATAGGAGGATGTCTTATGATTGATAATCTGGAAAGTGACTATAACTGTGCCAACGCCGGAGATGATCTGCCTCAGCTCAAGCAAGAGCTTGCCACACTTCGCGGACAAGGCGATGAAAGCAAGGAAACACAGGAGCGAATCAACCGCCTGGAAAATCAAATTTCGTTCATTATGAACAAATGCGATATCAACCACTGAAATTAGTAAAGAACACCCTCGCCAAAAAGACGAGGGTGTTCTAATCCGCTAGAATACCGAGACGGCCGGAGTGTCGGAAGTAAAGCCGCGATATATCCTCAGCTTAATTCCACCGAATCCTGTCCTTTCTCATGATCCTGCTGCTTCATTCTGCTGGATACCCGCTGATAAATATATGAAATGCCGAGAAGCACGATACCGAACGAGAAATAGGCAACAATTTTGCTGCCTGCTGTCATCAGATTCAGGTCGAACAACAGCATTTTACCGGTGGATAGCAAGCTTAAACCAAGTCCCACACGGCGAATCAGAATATATCTGTATCGGAATCCGTACATAATATAACCGATGGAGAGCAGCAGATAAACTATGCTAAAGAGCAGCTCTATATGCCCCAGATGGAACTGTATGCCGAGGAAAACAGTGATGGTACTAAACAAATAAATCGCAATAATCACCGGATACCATTCCATATTGTTCATATGCTGACGGATAACGCTGGACAGCAGCGCTCTGCCACTGAAGAAGACGAATATGTTGAACCCGATCAGAATACCGAGTGCGATATAATTTGCCACAGTGTTTTGTGAATAATCTGCATCCAGTGTTGGAATGCTCAGCGTAACAGCAATACATAGCAGGTAGCTAATGACGTAAAGTGATAAGCTGTAATATTTGATAAAGGTGTCATATAGAATACTCACTCGAGTTAACGTAAAGGCCAGGCCCAGCGTAATGGCTGCACTCAGCAACGTGCTATAGAAGTCATATAATCCATGATCTGCCGGCATGACCAGCTCATACACTTTTCCGGCTTCATACAGCAGATAGAACCATATATTAATCAGAGCTATATATTTTAGAACGGTAATAATTTGCAACTCTGCCGGCTTATATTGCTTCATCGTATCTTGAAGACGATGGCGAATGGCATAAAAAATCGTTACAATCAGGATTCCAATCGACACGTAACTGTACTTCCAGTTGAAACGATCTCCTCCATCCACCCATGATAACAAAGCATCGAACATGATAAAGGAACCCAGGCAAAGCCCGATAATCCCCCATCCCACTCTCTCTACCTGCTTGGAGCGATATAGATGTCCGTAGCCCGTAAGCACGATCCCCTCAATCAACCAGCCTAGAGAAACCCATTCATGTCCGAACTGGATCGGGATCATCAAAATGCCAAATGTAAGCGAGGTTCCATAAAATAATAAACGTGCTTCCATTTCTTGTGGCAGTCGTATATGAGTAAAGCGAGCAATGCCCAAGTATACCACACAAAAAACAAACGCCAATAAGCCTTGGAAATCCTCCCATCCAGCGCTTCCGAACAAGCTGTACAGCACACCGCAACTGATGACCGTATTGAGAGCCAAAAGGGAGAAATCCCACCACGAAAGCTTGGTAGCATACCGGAATGGAACAGATAACGTGATACCGAGGTACATCATAAAGGTAACGATCACGTACAGTATGCTTACTGGTGCACTATCCGCAATCCAGACCAGTGTCAACATAGAATAAGTATTAAGTACAAAGCTTATGTAATGGACGATAACCCAGCGCTTGCGTAGAGAAATGAGCAAAATGGATGCATTCAGCAAAAGTAAATACCCCATCGCCACATATACTGCGCTTCCTTCCAAACCAAATGCCGCCATATAAGAAAATAACGGAAGATAACCCCCTATCAGCGCTATGGAACAGATGGTTCGAGACTGATACCTAAGCGATAGCAATACCGCGGCTGCAGTAATAAGTACGGAAAGAATCAGCCCTACTGACAATTCGATGATTTCCAGCAAAAAATAACTATAGAACACCGACCCATACAGCACGGAAATCCCGCCGCCAAGCAAGCCAAGTGCAAAGGTCTGCTTCTTTTTCCTGAACAACCACTCTCCACCCGCGAGCATAAGCAACCCCAGCAGGAAAAAGGCTCCGCCCTTCATATAGCCGCTAAACCAGTTCGAATAGGAATATTTAAACGCCGCTCCTACCCCTAAAATAATGAGCAAAATACCGAGACGGTTAATCCAGTTCAAGCCAATTTTCATCTCAATCTGATTTTGCTTGATCCGGCGCTGGATGGTCTCTTCAGACACTCCTTCGTTCGTCAGTTGATCATAGCTTTGGCCCAGATCAGCACCAATTCGCTGCTGCTCCTCCTGAAGTTGACGACGATGATCCGCCATCCTGTGGTTCATTTCTTCCTGGAACTGTCCCAGCTTGGCCTGAACGACCTCTTTATCCTGGCCTAGATGTTTATCAGCTTGATCATACAAGCTTGATATTCTCAGCTTGGCAGAATGCTCTAACGAATCCAGTCGATTCATATGGCCATGCGCTTGAGACGCAAAATAGGCCTCCATCTTTTCCTTCGATGCCTTGATCAGACCAAGCTTCTCATCGAGAATTTGCTCAGTAAGTGCCTCACGAAGCTTTCCGTTCTCTGTTTCCAGCTTCTTCAGCTTATCCTGCAGCACGGCATCCCGCTGTTTATATTCCGCATACTGACGCCGTAGAACCTCATTTTCGTTCACTAGATCATTAGATTCATATTCCTCGAGCAGACTTTGATATTCTTTTGTCAGCTTGTTCTGGCTGTCTTTGACAAGCTTAAGACGCTCCTTAAAATCCTGCATTTCGTCCCTCCAATCCATCATGTAAAATATAGCTATAATTTTACATGAAGTTAACATCAATTGAAGTACTATTTTTGGAAAACCGCCTTTTTATCATAAAATTTTTACATTAAAGATCCCTCTTGACCACTCGCCAGTTATTGTTGCAGGTCGCCGGGATAACTCTCCGTTTGAAAATATATTCTGCAACGAGCTCAAACATATCAAATTGAATTTCCTTTACAATGGGCTTCCCTTTATACATCTCATAATCTCCGCCTCCACCAGCACGGTAGCTATTCATCACTACATCAAATTCCATCTCATCTGCAATCCGCACGCCCTCCTGTTCCAGCTTCACCACTCTCTCACCAACGGGCCGGACGATATCCAGCTCATACTCGATACCTTCCCACATATCGTAATTGTAATGCTGGGATTTAGGCTCCATATAAGCCGGGTTAACTGCGACTTCACCGTCTGAATCAAGAATAAAATAATTAGCACTCTGCTCAAGCGCCTCACGAATATCACGTCCGGTAAGCCGCAATACAGTCAAGGTATTCGGATACATGAAGTTGGTCAGTACATCTCTCATCGTAATGACGTCACCGAACCCCTTCGATTCATTGCTTAATAGCGCTGCATTCGAGATATTAACCTCCGAAGCCTCCATTTGTACCCTATTAACAAATTCCATAAAGGGATGATCACATAGTCTGCAAGCCAATGGACTTTCAATGGTCATATCGCCTATTGTTTCTCCGATCGGTTCATCCAGCCACCGCTGTGTCTCCTCTTCAAGCTGCTGCGTCAAGGACATCACCGTCTGATCAGGCTTCACTGACTCATCCGTCATAATCAGCTCTGCATGCTTATGGCGAATGGCCCAGGTTCCGTTAACTCTCTGGATCAGATCGACCGTGATTTTACCAAGTGCTTGGCCGTTACAGCCAGGCTGAACGATCGTTACTCCATTTACTTCTCCTGAAAGAAGCCGATGCTGGTGTCCCGTAATGAGCACATCAATGCCTTCCACTTCTGTACACATGGCGTACCCCTGATTTTCTCCAGTTAATCGTTCAGCAGCTTGACCTGTAGCTAGATCCCGTTCAATACCTCCATGATACGAAACGATCAGCAAATCCGGTTCTTCCTCCTGACGAATACGGGAAACCCAATATTTTACCGTCTCCAGAGCATCATGAAATTCTAATTCCTCAATATGCGCGGGGTTCTCCCAATTCGGAATGTAATGAGTAGTTACGCCCAGAACGGCTACCTTCATCTCTTTTCCTATTATTCTCGTAATGTACGGCTTCCCGAATATCGGTTCCCGCTTGCCCTGTGCCGTAATTCCCGCCGACAACCAGGGGAAATCCGAATCGTCCATACATTGATACAGAGTACCCATTCCATAGTTAAACTCATGGTTTCCTGGCACGGCCGCATCGTATTTGAGTTCATTTAATACTGCTACGGAAGGGTGAATTTCACTATTCAGTTTATTTTTCAAGTAATAGGTTGCCAGCGGCGTTCCTTGTATCAAATCACCGTTATCTATTAAAAGAAGCTCTGGTGAATGTTCACGCTCTTTACGAACCATTGCCCCTATTTTAGCCAATCCCAAGTTACGCTCCTCTGCACTTCGATAATCCGTCGGATATACATGTCCATGAATATCGCTAGTTACTAAAATTCTGCATGTCATCTCGTTCACATTCTCAGACATATGGCTCATCTTCCTATCTCCTTTAATCCCTTTTTCCTAGATTCTATCAACCAATATCACACTTTATATTAAAATTACAAAACTTTACAAAATTTTATCACTCTTCTAACTGGGCGTTAATATACCTCCTCTATAGTTAAACAGGTAATCAAAAAAATAGGATTTGTGGAGGTCATATTCTTTGAGAAAAATCGCTAAATTCATGCTCCCGTTATTTGTATCCATTGCAGTCATCAGCGGCTGCGGAAGCAACAATGCTGCAAGTAATACAGCAAATAAAACAGATGCGGCAAATGCCTCTCAAAATCAAAGTAACTCGCAAAATACTGAACAAAATTCAGCAGAAAATACTCCAGCAGCTACTGGCTACGTTCCCGAGAAGCTGACTGTGCAGTTTGTACCTTCCCAAAATGCGGACACTCTTGAAGCCAAAGCTAAGCCGCTTGAAAAATTATTGACTGACCGTCTCGGTATTCCTGTAGAAGTTAGCGTATCGACAGACTATAACACCATTATTGAAGCAATGGCTTCCAAAAAAGTTGATGTAGGTTTCTTGCCTCCAACTGCTTATGTACTTGCTAAAGAAAAAGGCGCTGCTGAGGTTATCCTTCAAGCGCAACGCTTTGGTGTAAAGGACGAAACTGGCGAGCCTACGGATGAGCTGGTTGACTTCTACAAGGCTATGATCATCGTTAAGAAGGATTCCGACATCCAAAAGATCGAAGACCTGAAGGGCAAAAAGATCGCTTATCAGAATGTTACTTCCTCCGCTGGTTTTGTATGGCCTGCCGGCAAGCTGATGGAAGCTGGACTTGATCCACTGAAGGATGTACAAGGCATTACAGTTAAAGGCCACGATCAAGGTGTACTTGCAGTACTCAATGGAGATGTAGATGCAGCAGCTATTTTCCAGGACGCTCGTAACATTGTGAAAAACGATTACCCAACCGTGTTTGATGATACGCGTGTACTGACTTATACAGAAAAGATTCCTAATGATACTATTACCGTTCGCTCCGACATGAATCCGGAATGGATTACCAAGCTCCAGGACGCATTCATCTCTTTGGGAACCGATGAAGAAGGTCACAAGATCATCTCTGAAATCTACTCCCACGAAGGATATGTAAAATCCGAAGACAGCATCTTCAATATCGTTCGCGAATACGGCGAGAAGGTAAAGACTGAGTAGACAACAGTATTAGTAATAGCAAAATAGCAAGGAATACAGCCAGTCAGGGTGCTGCGGCACTGTGGCTGGCTATGCTGTTTTTTATGTCTTTTTAAACAATACTCTCTAAAAGGATGATCGCATAGTGATTGAGGTACGTAACGTTTCTAAAACATATGCCAACGGAACAAAAGGACTAGACCAAATCAATCTAACCATCGAGAAGGGTGAATTTGTTGCGATCGTTGGTCTCTCCGGTGCGGGGAAATCTACGCTTCTTCGATCCATTAATCGACTCCATGACATTTCCGAGGGAGAAATCCTGATTAACGGGCAATCTATCACCAAAGCCAAAGGTAAAAGACTTCGCATGATCCGCCGGGATATCGGCATGATCTTCCAAAGCTTCAATCTGGTCAAACGCTCCAGCGTTCTGCGAAACGTCCTCTCCGGTAGAGTCGGATACCATTCAACTCTGCGCACTATTCTAGGCAAATTTCCAAGTCAGGATGTTGACCTGGCATTTGCAGCCTTGGACAGAGTCAATATTGTTGAAAAAGCATATTCCCGTGCAGATGAGCTGTCTGGCGGACAGCAGCAACGGGTCGCAATCGCCCGTGTATTGGCGCAGGAAGCCAAAATTATTTTAGCCGACGAGCCAGTAGCCTCTTTGGACCCCTTAACGACAAAGCAAGTAATGGATGATCTCAAGCGGATCAACATGGAGCTCGACATTACGACGATAGTAAATCTGCATTTTATAGATTTGGCAAGAGAGTATGCTACTAGAATTATCGGTCTTCGTGCTGGCGAGGTCGTATTTGACGGTCCCGTATCTGAAGCAACCGACGAGCGTTTTGCAGAAATCTATGGACGCCCGATCAGCAAGGATGAGCTATTAGAGGAAGTGACTCTATGAAACCCGTTAACCATTCAACCAATCACTCACTAAAGCGTCCAAATCCTCCGAGCAAAATGAAGCATTACCTCACCGTAGTCATTATCCTGTTGCTGCTCTGGGGAAGCGCTGTTCAGAGTGACTCGACATTGCGCGAGCTCATTCAGGGACTGCCTAATATGCTCGATTTATTGAAGGAAATGTTTCCCCCAAAATGGAGTTACCTTGATAACATTTGGGATGCCATGCTGGAGACGATCCGAATGGCGATCATCGGTACGACCATCGGAGCTATTCTAGCGATTCCAGTTGCTCTCTTATGTGCCAGTAACATTACAAAAAAGAGCAGCATCTTTTATCCGGTTCGCTTCATACTGAATCTGATCCGCACGATTCCTGATCTGCTGCTGGCAGCTATTTTTGTCGCTATTTTTGGACTCGGGCCGCTCCCTGGTATCTTCGCTTTGTCTGTATTCTCACTAGGACTTATCGCCAAGCTTACCTATGAAGCTCTCGAAGCAATTGATTCTGGCCCAATTGAGGCAATGACCGCGTCAGGAGCTAATTCACTGCAGATCATCGCATATGCCGTCATTCCACAAATTCAAGCCCATTTTATGTCATTTACGCTCTATACATTTGAAATCAACGTCCGTGCCGCGGCAATTCTGGGTCTCGTTGGGGCAGGGGGGATCGGTCATTACTATGAGGTTACACTCGGGTTTTTGGAATATGACAAAACATGCATGATTATTATATTTACCCTTGCTGTAGTTCTGCTCATTGACTATGCAAGCACTAAATTGCGGGAGAAGCTGCTATGACGAACTCAACTAAATCATGGAACCAGATCGTACCTAAGCCAAAAAAGTCCCTATACCGTTGGGGAATCTATATAGTGCTTGCCGTAATCTACGTATGGGCCTTCGCAGGTGTGCCTGTTAACGGCATCAAAGAAACTGCGGGCCAAGTAACCAGGTCTATTCTATCGGGACTATTCTCACCGGATTGGGATTATGTATATTTGCCGGATGGAGAAGATTTACTGCGAGGTCTTTTAGATACGCTGGCTATATCAATACTTGGAACTCTAATCTCCACCGTACTCTGTATTCCACTAGCTTTCTGGTCTGCTGTAAATATGAGCAAATCGAGGTGGACTTCAGGCTCAGGGAAAATAATGCTTAGCGTCATTCGTACATTTCCGGAGATCGTGATGGCCATCCTGTTCATCAAAGCTGTCGGGCCCGGTTCTTTCGCGGGTGTACTTGCGCTCGGTCTGCATTCTGTGGGGATGCTCGGCAAGCTGTTTGCAGAAGAGGTTGAAAATATGGACTCCGGTCAGACTGAGGCTCTACTCGCTTGCGGCGCAAGCAAGCTGCAAATACTGTGGTTTGCCGTAATCCCACAGGTACTTCCCGGATTTCTATCGTATACATTGTACCGTTTCGAGATCAATCTGCGTTCCGCCACTATCCTTGGCGTGATTGGTGCTGGAGGGATAGGCACACCTCTCATCTTTGCACTCAGCTCACGGAACTGGGATCGAGTCGGCATTATCCTGCTCGGCATTATCGTGATGATCACGTTAATCGACATGATCTCTGGAGCCATTCGCAAGAAGCTCGTGTAAATGAATTGATGAAGGAAACGAAGATGAAGTGTAATTTTGATATGGTCGCATTCCCTGTTTTATGATACGATTCTCCTGATCTAACATGATTCGATGTCTCATAACTTGCATGATCATTGTCAAATATACCTATATCATAAGGAGGATTTTTTTCATGGAGTTTCTTTTACCTATTATTTACATTGCCTTTTATCTGGTCTATTGTGGGGCATTCTTTAATCTTGCCAAAAAGGCTGGGCTCGATCACATCGCATGGTTTGCATTTATTCCATTATTAAGTACAATCCTGCAGCTTCGGATGATTAAACAAAGCGGCTGGTGGATTCTGATGATGCTTGTTCCGATTGCCAACTTCGTATTTGCGATCATCTGGCAAGTAAAATTGCTGAATGCTTTCGGAAAAAATGGCGCGTTCGTATTGTTCATTTTCCTTGGCCCTGTGTACTCGATTCTGTGGATGGTTTGGGGATACTCCCAAGAAACAAGATACTATCTCAATGACGCTCCGCAAAACCCAACATTTTTTGCGTAATTGTACATAAGATCCGGCAGGCTTCAAATCAAATAAAAAATTATAGTTAAAATGCATACTTAACAGAAAAAGGATTGTTGCTGTCAAGCCCTGGAGGCTTCAGCAATAATCCTTTTAAATTATTTACCTGACGTTATACCTGCTCAAGCTTCTTAATCTGCTTGCTCCGAAGCTGTCCGCACGCCGCATCGATATCGGTTCCATGCTCCAAGCGAACACTACAGCTCACGTTACGCTTTTTCAGCTCGTCGTAAAAGTCAAGAATTGTTTCCTTGTCGCTTCGTTGATATTGACTATGCTCATCCACCGGATTGTACGGAATCAGGTTCACATTAACGAACGGACGGCGATCACCAACTAGCTCAGCCAGCTCCTCAGCATGCTCACGTTGATCATTAACTTCTCTCAACAAGATATACTCCAGCGTGATCCTTTGATTAGTTTTCTCCAAATAATAATCAATCGCCGGAAGCAGCTTCTCGAGGGGAATTGCACGGTTTATTTTCATAATACGAGTTCTGAGCTCATTGTTTGGTGCATGTAATGAAATCGCCAGATTCACCCGCAGGTTGAGGTCGGCAAATTCTTTGATTTTATCAGCCAAGCCGCTTGTTGATACGGTAATATGTCTTGGCCCGATGGCAAGTCCTTTATGATCGGTAACGATCTTTAAGAAATTAACCATATGCTCAAAGTTATCAAACGGCTCTCCAATCCCCATCACGACGATATGGCTAACACGCTCATCTTTACCTACCCCATCCAAATGAAGCTGCACCTTCATTATTTGCTCCGCAATTTCACCTGCAGTCAAATCACGGCTCTTCTTAAGCAGACCACTTGCACAGAAGCTGCAGCCAATATTACAGCCTACTTGGGTAGTAACGCAGACGGACAACCCGAATTTATGTTTCATCAAGACTGTCTCGATAAGATTCCCGTCCTCTAATCTGAACAAGAACTTGATCGTGCCATCCTGAGATTCCTGTCTTGTATACTCAGTCAATGTCTGAATCGCAAAATGCTCGTGAAGCAGCTCTATGCAATCCGGTGCTACATCGCTCATATGTGCAAAATCGGTCACTCTTTGACGATATAGCCAGTCCCATACCTGCAGAGCTCGCGATTTCTTGAACCCTCGTTCTGCGAGCCAAGCAATCAATTGCTCAAGTGTTAATCCATATATAGATGCCTTATTCATGCGTTATCCTCTTTTCAAATGCCTGAAGTTACATTAACAAATCTGTTCTATTGTCGCAAATTTTATTTATTAAAACAAGAGTACGTATATTGCCGAAATCAGGTTATTTCCATAGATCGGAGAAATCTTATAGCTATAGGAGTATATAAATCAAACCATGCTATAATTCCTTTTAACTATTATGTAAGGAAGGAAGCGCAAACTCTATGGCTGTTTTTCAATACAATCCGTTTCGTTCTTCGGAGGACACCTCTCCCGAGATGCAGCTTGTCTTTTGGGGAAAAGAGGACTGCGTTCCAGGACATACTGTCGGCCCCGGAGTTAGGGACTTATACAAAATCCACTTTATTCATAAAGGAAAAGGCGTTGTGCGAGCCGGAACAGAAACCGTCCAGCTTGTGGCTGGGCAAGCCTTTCTGATCTGGCCTGATATTGTCTATTATTATAAAGCCGATGACGAAGATCCCTGGACGTATTCGTGGATTGGGTTCGAGGGGAATGAAGTGCAGGAGCTGCTCAGTCGAACTTTTCTTACTCCAGAGATGCCCATCTTTTCAATGGACAGTAAAGTGATGCCAACTTTATATGACCGCTTGTCCGACGTTTCCTTATCGAGCGCTGCCTTGGATTTGAGGTTGAGCAGTATTTTCTACGAATTTCTGGCTACTTGGGTAGAGACTACAGAGAGAACATCAACACCGACAGGAATTTCAGGAAGAGGTGATCAATACGTGCATCAGACTCTTGAATTTCTACATACTCACTATAACGAAAATATTTCACTTGCAGATCACGCGGATAGCTTGGGGATCGATCGAAAGCATTTAAGCACTCTTTTTAAAAAATCACTGGATATACCGCCTCGACAATATTTACTGCACTATCGAATGGATAGAGCCTGCGATTTACTGGTTACGGGCAAATATACAGTAGGTGAGGTCGCAAGATCCGTAGGATATCAGGACCCGCTGCTATTCTCAAGAATGTTCAAGAAGATTAAGGGCATACCACCCAGCATGTATTCACATTCATTGAAGTAGAAAACAGACATTAGTCTATAAATATCACCCCTCCTGTTATAGGTTATTTTTCATGAAATATATACAATATACTTAGTAAGACTAAAGGAGAGATGATCATGGTATATGTAGCAGATGATAAGCGATACGAAATGATGACATATCGAAGATGTGGAAAAAGTGGATTGAAGCTGCCCGCCATTTCTCTTGGACTGTGGCATAATTTTGGTGGCATCGATAAGTACGAGAACGGAAGAGCAATGGTGAGAAGAGCTTTTGATCTGGGAATCACTCACTTCGACCTTGCTAACAACTATGGACCGCCCGCTGGCTCCGCTGAAGAGACCTTCGGTCGAATTTTAAGAGACGATTTCATGCCGTACCGCGACGAAATGATTATTTCCACAAAAGCAGGATATTACATGTGGCCAGGTCCTTATGGTGAATGGGGCTCCAAGAAATATCTCGTTTCCAGTCTGGATCAAAGCTTAACAAGAATGGGACTCGATTATGTAGATATTTATTATCATCATCGCCCAGATCCGGATACTCCGCTTGAGGAGACGATGGCTGCTCTTGATCTACTCGTTCGTCAAGGCAAAGCCCTATACGTGGGTATTTCAAATTATTCACCTGAAATGGCACTTGAAGCTTCACGTATTCTGAAGAGTCTTGGTACTCCTTGCCTTATTCACCAGCCTCAATATTCGATGATGGCACGTCAGCCTGAGCAGGGATTGCTGCAAATATTAGAAGAGGAAGGAATCGGTTCGATTGCATTCTCTCCTCTGAATAAAGGTATTTTGACGGATCGGTATTTGAACGGGATTGCACCGGATTCCAGAGCTGCTGGACCAAGTGTATTCCTGAATCAAGGTGAAATTACAGAAGAGGTTATCGCTAAAGTGTCCAGGCTGAATGACATGGCTGCCAAGCGCGGGCAAAAGTTATCCCAAATGGCACTCGCCTGGACGCTTCGTGGCGGCAAAGTTACCTCTGCTTTAATCGGCGCAAGTAAAGTCAGTCAAATTGAGGATGCCGCGGCTGCAATCAACAATCTGTCATTTACTGACGAGGAGCTTGCGCAGATTGATCGTATTTTGGCTTAAGTGGCAGTCAAGTAACTGATTCTAAACAACAACTTCTGAGAACAGCCTCTTACAAGGGTTCATTATCTGAGAAAAGATCAGGGTTCTGGCGCAGCATGTCAGATAAAATGTTCGTCATTTTCACGGTATCACATACCCAAGTGTCGGCATCGCCAAATCGTGCTTTATGAATGGCTCCTTGCTGCTCCAGTACTCCTTCTACCTTCCAGAAATGCTCAGACCAAGGCAATCCGCAATGTCTTCGAGATGGCACTGATATTTCCGTTCCGTCTCCAAGAACTGCGTATAGCTGCTCATGACCATCTGTTAATCTTCCCGGAATATCCACCCATTCCTCGATTCCGTGAATGAACGTATTACGGCGCAAATCCACACCTACGAGCATAATGGTGGCCTCTCGATCAAGTAACCTGCCCCATGGAGACTCTCTATGGCACGGTGTATCCCAACGTTCCGCTCCTTCTACGAATGAAGCCGCATCCTCACCAAGAGCTGCCACGGAGTGTGTAGGATGAATGGAACGAATCACACCGCTGCGTTGCCGAAATAGTTCAGGCAATATCCCTACGCAGGATGGAGATGATTCCACCTCAAATCTCGGATTCTCCGCATTAATATAAGACCATGTATGCGTCGGCAAAACAAGCAATCCTTCTTGCATATATTCTGAAAGAGCATCCAGCACCATATCTGCACCGCCCTCTACTTCTCCAATACTTTTCATAGACGAATGCATCAGCAGCGTTCCCTTACGGTGAACTCCCGCCTCATGAAGATGATGGATCAAGTCCTGTTTTGTGTACACATCCGTTCCTCCTAGTCGTTATAGTTCTAGTAGCTTCTCGCCTTCATCATAACATAGCCTTGAGATGCTTCCGAATTACGCTAAGCCGTTTTGTTGATTGATTGGCGATTCTAGTAATACTGATTTGATTGTAAATTCGTGCAAAAGTGCAGCTTTATTCACTCAACCGATTTGATTAAATTAAATTCCTGCAAAAGTACATCCTTTCGTACATAAAACTCCCATTTTAGTTATTAGGAGGCCGTAATTCCTGCAGATTCTCTAAGGCCCCCTAATTAAACTGGAGTCTCCCTGCCCAATAATTTAAACTTAGG
>RCUF01000288.1_pt1 | contig 20760 bp, 20 predicted proteins | sample 2166311 | NCBI WGS metagenome assembly RCUF01 (sample SAMN09932608, study PRJNA488358) | compost metagenome | feature: garden; material: soil; isolation source: compost soil in 4-hydroxybenzonitrile-enriched culture | place: Germany: Experimental Botanical Garden Goettingen | collected 2016-01-27
AGCGGATCACGTGTAGTCATATGACGATCAACTCCTCAATTGAATGCTGCATTCCATTTTATCGTGCCGGAACATGCAGTTTTATGATGGGATACTGTCAAGTTATTAACGCAAGTGTGCAGGATTGACGCGGATACTAAATGGAATGAATTGGAGGATGTTTTACTATTTGTTGAGGACATATGTCCTTTATAGGAAGTCTGCCCTATAATTTAATATATAGAAAAGTCATTTACATGGGGAGAATAACGATTTATGAGAGGAATCTTGTTTGCTTTTCTGGGAGGAGCGTGTATTACGCTACAGGGGGTAGCGAATACACGGATTAGTCAGGATATCGGTACATGGCAGGCGGCCACTGTTACTCAGCTAATAGGCTTTATTTTGGCAGCATTAGTCTGGATGTTTACAAGGGATGGCAATGTAGCTGAAATGAAACAGGTAAAGCCGATGTATCTTTGGGGCGGTGCCTTTGCAGCTATTATTATATTTAGTGAAGTCACGGCAATCCAACATATTGGGGTTACGTTCACGATCTCGGCGTTGTTGATTGCGCAGTTGTGTTTAACCTTCCTGGTAGATATTAAGGGATGGTTCGGTATAGTGAAGCAAAAGATGAAGCTGCCACAATTTATAGGTATTGGTATGATGATTGCGGGTGTAATTATTCTGAAACTTTAAAATAGAAATTTAACTTGTAAAGAAAGCTTAGAATGTAGAAATTGAAGGTGAGCTTAGGAATGAGAGAAATTCAGGATCAAGAGCAGCTAAAATATTTTTTACAGCTGCATGAGTTGGAATCCATACTCTACGAGCCACTACATCCTTATTTGTCGTTGCATCGTTTGGAGCAAGGGGAAAAGCTCTGTTTACAGGGGGACCCCATCGAGCATCTATATATACTGGTGCAGGGCAAGGTCAAGATTTATACCAGTTCTACAGAAGGGAAAACCCTGATCCTTTGCTTCAAAACACCGATCGAGGTTATAGGAGATGTTGAATATATTCGGAGTAGTCACGTCATCAACACAGTAGAGGCAGTGTCTCCGATCTATGTGATCGGTATTCACCACCAATGGATGAACAAATACGGCAGAGACTATGCTCCTTTGCTGCAATTTCTATTGGATATTGTCACGCGAAAGTTTTGCCTAGACTCCGACTTTTCCAGTTTCAATCTCATGTATCCGGTGGAAGTCAGGCTGGCGAGCTACCTGCTATCGGTTTCTTTTGACGAATCGAATACGGCTTTTCATGAGGAATTACGTGCATCCAGTCTGGTAGATGTGGCGAATTTGATCGGAACCAGCTATAGACATCTCAACCGTGTTATTCGCAAAATGATTGAAGATGGATGGGTTGAACGGACAAAAGGCTACATTGTCATTAGAGACAGAAAAGGTTTGAGTGAACTGGCAGGACATAATATTTATGAATCATTGTAATATGGGCATTTATGAAAGCAGAAGAATATCAAGGATCATCAAGGGAGAGTTAACATATGTTATTAGGAATTGTATTGGCGATTATCGCAGGTGCCTTGGTCAGTCTGCAAACGATATTCAATAATAAGGTGAATGAACGGACAGGATCGTGGGCTACAACAACATTGGTGCTGGGAACAGGGTTCGTGGCTTCCTTACTCGGAAGTCTTATTTTTGAAGGGAAAAATACATTTACTTTACAGCATATGCAGCCGTGGTACTGGTTCAGTGGCATGATTGGTGTCGGTGTTGTGTTCTGTCTGGTGCAAGGAATGAAGCGACTTGGCCCGACCTATGCGATCTCCATAGTATTGACGGCGCAATTAGGCACGGCCCTGTTGTGGGATTCGTTAGGATGGCTGGGATTAGAAAAGATTCCGTTTACCTTTAACAAGTTGATCGGAGTATTGGTCATTATCGGTGGTATTCTGGTATTCAAATTTGGACATGGGCGTACGAAGGAACAAGCAGAAAGCATTTCATCTGTACCTGATTCGATGAAGGGATGAAGGAGATTGTATGACCTTTATCTTGCTGGGATAGGGATCGTCCTTTCGAATAGGCATTTTGCAGAAAAGCGGCAGCTCAATTAGGAGCGGCTTTTCTGTAGAGTTTCCGAAATAACTGGTTTATTGCAAATTTTGAACATGGCCATGGGTAAGAAAAAATGTTCACGATCGTGTATATATTTTTCCATCCATGATACAATGAAAGTATCTTAAAATAGCCACTTTAAGGGCTACGATATTGAATATAAGAGACGATAAATAGATCGGTTACCGTGTTCGGGAACGGTCTTATTTGTGCTTCTTGAACTTGATGCAATAACAGAGTGACTTTGGATGAGGTGGGACATAGATGAGTAGTACGGAGAATATAAAGGGAGCACCTGACGGTTTTAACAAATCCGGCTCTTTGCTGCCTGCCGCAAGGACAGGTGAACGGAAGATTGAGCACGTCCGCCTTTGTTTGCAAGAAGATGTGGCCGGACAAGGCATCACCAGCGGGCTGGAACGATATGCCTTTAAGCACTGCGCTCTGCCGGAGTTGCATTTTGACGAGGTTCGTCTGGATACTACTTTTTTAGGACGAGCTGTACGAACACCGCTGCTTATTAGCTCCATGACAGGCGGCAGCGCCGAGACAGGAGCGATTAATGAGCGACTAGCAGAGACAGCGGAGAGACGCGGATGGGCGCTGGGCGTCGGTTCGGTACGGGCTGCGGTGGAAAGGGAAGAACTGGCTTCAACCTTTGCGGTTCGCCGTCTGGCACCCAGTATCCCGATCCTTGCCAATCTGGGTGCGGTGCAGCTGAACTACGGATTTGGTGTGGATGATTGTCGCCGTGCAGTGGAAATTGCCGGAGCAGATATGTTGGTGCTGCATTTGAACGGATTGCAGGAGATTTTTCAACCCGAAGGGAATTTGGATTTTAGCGGTTTGCTTCAGCGCATTGAGGAGTTGTGTCGTCAGCTTTCAGTGCCTGTAGGAGTGAAGGAAGTAGGTTGGGGCATAGATGGCGAGACGGCATCGAGACTGTATGATGCGGGTGCAGCCTTTATAGATGTCGCTGGCGCAGGCGGGACAAGCTGGAGCCAAGTGGAGAAATTTCGCAATCCTGATCCTGTGCGTCGCGCGGCGGCGGAGGCGTTTGCGGATTGGGGCAACTCGACCGCTGATTGTATCGTGGAAGTCAGAGCCGCTGAGCCACATGGTGCTCTGATCGGCAGCGGTGGACTGAGAGACGGTGTCGATGCAGCGAAGGCGCTTGCTTTGGGAGCTGACATGGCAGGCTTCGGGCGTTCTTTGCTCGGTTCTGCGGTTGCCTCTAGGGAAGCGCTGGAGGCACGTATGGAGCAGGTCGAACTGGAACTCCGCACGGTTATGTTTGGTATTGGGGTAGATGGAATAGAAGGACTCAAAAATACGACTCGACTAAGAAAGAAGGTAAACGGATGAGCGGACTTATTACATTGGTTCCGATGAATGCGGAGCAATATGATCGATTTGAACAACGCTCGCTTGCCGACTATGCGGATGAGAAAATCCAAGCAGGTACATGGACGGTAGAAGAAGCACCAGAACGTGCGGCAGAAAGTTTTGCTCGATACCTGCCACAGAGACTAGACACACCTCATGCTCACCTGTATATGTTGATGTTTTCCGATGCCGGGGAGCAGAGTCAGGAGGAAGCTGGCTACATCTGGTTCAATATTACGGACGGCGTGCAAGGAAAAGAAGCTTTTCTACTGGATATTCTTGTATACGATTCATACCAGGGGAGGGGTCTAGGCACGCTTGCGATGAAGGCTTTGGAACAGGAGGCTCACAGGCTGGGAGCTGTACGCATCGGTTTGCATGTATTTGGGCATAATGAGCGAGCTTTGCATGTATATCGCAAGTCGGGCTATCGGATTACAGATATCCAGATGAGCAAAGAAATCTAAATAGGGATATAGCAATATCCTGAATTTCATAACCGTATGCTTGCCGCGTGTATAGGTTCTCATATATAATGTGGGTTGGTAAACTAACGGATGGCATAACGCATATTTTATATAAACGGGAGTTGTTCTGATTATGGCTTTAAAAGCGGGGATTGTGGGCTTGCCGAACGTGGGCAAATCAACACTTTTTAACGCAATAACGCAGGCGGGTGCGGAATCCGCAAACTATCCATTTTGTACGATTGACCCCAATGTAGGCGTCGTTGAAGTACCAGACGAGCGGCTGGATAAGCTGACCGAACTGGTTGTGCCGAATAAAACGGTGCCAACGGCATTTGAATTTGTTGATATTGCAGGACTTGTGCGCGGTGCGAGCAAGGGCGAGGGTCTGGGTAACAAGTTTTTGGCTCATATTCGTGAAGTGGATGCGATTGTACATGTGGTACGTTGCTTTGAAGATGAGAACATTACCCATGTGGACGGCAAAATTGACCCGATCAGCGACATTCAGACCATTAATCTGGAACTAATTCTGGCGGATATCGAAAGTGTAGACAAGCGTATTGAACGTTCCCGCAAAAACATGAAGGGTGGCAACAAGCAGTACACCCAAGAGGTAGAAGTGTTGGAGCGGATCAAGGAATCGCTGTATGCTGATAAACCTGCGCGTAGCTTAGAATTGTCGGATGAAGAACGGTTGATTGTACGCGATCTTCATTTGCTTACGATGAAGCCTGTACTCTACGCAGCTAATGTTAGCGAAGATGGCGTAACGGAAGCGGATAGCAATCCATATGTGCAAAAGGTACGCGATTTTGCCGTGGCGGAAAATGCAGAAGTGGTGCCGATCAGCGCCAAGGTAGAATCTGAAATTGCTGAACTGGAAGGCGAAGACAAGGCGATGTTCCTCGAGGAGCTGGGATTGGCTGAATCCGGATTGAACCGTCTGATTAAAGCAGCTTATCGCTTGCTGGGCCTGTATACGTATTTCACAGCAGGTGTGCAGGAAGTACGCGCTTGGACGATTCACAAAGGAACGAAGGCACCGGGTGCTGCGGGCGTAATTCATACGGATTTTGAACGCGGATTTATTCGTGCCGAGGTTGTATCCTACAACGATTTGGTCGCTGCTGGTTCGATGAACGGGGCTAAGGAACGTGGTCAGCTTCGTCTGGAAGGTAAGGAATATGTAGTTCAAGACGGAGACGTTATGCATTTCCGTTTTAATGTTTAATATATAATTTCCAGAATACAATACCTGATTCGGATATATAAAAGACGATGACTTCATGTATGTGTGTTCTGAAAGGTGCTAGATTACGTGGTCGCTGCCTATATGAGGGCGGCGACTTTTTTTATTGTATTGCATGTTGTGTGGATTTTTGCAAAATCCTAAATTAGTCAGTATTTCTTGTAGCTAATTCATGAATTAGTTGGTATAATAAAGAGCTGTAGCCAGTGGAATTGAAGCTGGTTTCATATTAATTTAACTGAAGAGGTGAATCGCTTGTTGGACCGATTGCAATCATTGGCGGACCGCTACGATAAACTGAGCGAACTGCTCTGCGATCCGGATGTAGCGAACGATAGCAAAAAACTTAGAGATTATTCCAAAGAACAGTCTGATTTACAGCCTGCTTATGAAGCATATACCGAATATAAAAATGTCGTTGAAGAGCTGGAAGCTGCAAAAACCATGCAGGGTGAAAAGCTGGACGACGAGATGCGTGAAATGGTCAAAATGGAGATTGAAGAACTGAGTGTTCGCAAGCGGGAGCTGGATGAAAAAATCCGTATTTTGCTGCTGCCAAAGGACCCGAATGATGATAAGAACGTTATTATTGAGATTCGTGGTGCAGCAGGTGGTGACGAAGCGGCACTGTTCGCAGCTGACTTGTATCGGATGTATACTCGTTATGCCGATACTCAAGGCTGGCGTGTAGAGCTGATGGACGCGAACATGAATGATCTCGGGGGCTTTAAAGAGGTTATTTTCATGATTAACGGTCGTGGTGCATACAGCAAGATGAAATTCGAAAGCGGCGCACACCGCGTACAGCGGATTCCGACGACGGAATCAGGTGGGCGTATTCATACGTCGACATCTACAGTATCCGTTATGCCTGAGGCCGAAGAAGTGGATATTGAAATTTCCGATAAGGATATTCGCGTGGATACGTTCTGTTCCAGCGGTGCGGGCGGGCAGTCCGTTAATACGACCAAGTCGGCGGTGCGTGTAACGCATATGCCAACAGGTATTATGGCAACCTGTCAGGACGGAAAATCCCAGAACTCCAATAAGGAGAAGGCGCTGCAAGTTTTGCGTGCCCGTATTTCGGATATGTTGCGTCAGGAAGAGGAAGCCAAATATGCAGGCGAGCGTAAGAGCAAAGTAGGTACCGGAGACCGCAGTGAGCGTATACGTACCTACAATTTCCCGCAAAGCCGTGTAACGGATCATCGTATTGGCCTAACTATGCATAAGCTGGACCAGGTGATGAACGGAGAGATCGAAGAAATCGTATCGGCGCTCACGATTGCAGAGCAGGCTGATTTGATGGAACAAGAGGTTTAAGTTTTGGGGAACGAACGCGATTGTGTGTATCGGATGTCGCCGGAACGGAACATGAGTGTCAGAGAAGCCTTAGTTGAGGCTTCTTCTTTTTTAGGAAGCTGTGGCGTTCTGGAGCCGCAGCATAATGCTCGTTTGCTGTTGGAGCATGTGCTCGGGTTGGAAGGTACGGCGTTTTACGCCGCTCTGGGTGATCTGTTCCCTTCCACCGCCAAGGAGGCGTGGGAACGGATCATAGCCCGCAAAGCTGCGGGTGAACCGGCGCAGTATATTATCGGACGGCAGGAATTTTATGGCCGCCCGTTCATGGTTTCGCCGTCGGTGCTGATCCCACGCCCCGAGACAGAACTGCTCGTCGAGGCGATACTCCAGCACGGCGATCGGCTGTGGCCAAGCGGCGCTCCGCAGGCGCTCGACATCGGCGCGGGCAGCGGTGCGATTGCCGTGACGCTGGCGGCTGAGCGACCGAGCTGGCGCGTGGCGGCAGGGGATATTTCGGCTGCCGCGTTAAAAGTAGCGGTTCATAACGCCGCTGCGAACGGCGCAGCCGTAGAATTCCGCGAGGGCGATCTGCTGGCGCCGTTCGCGGGAACGGCGGTGGACATTCTCGTGTCTAACCCGCCGTACATCCCGGCTGCTGACATCGCTGGCTTACAGCCGGAGGTCCGCGACCATGAGCCGCGGATGGCGTTGGATGGTGGTCCTGACGGGCTCGGCCCGTATCGGGCAATGCTGGAGCAGCTCGGACTCCTTCAGGCTCCGCCCCGGCTAATCGGGTTTGAATTGGGGATGGGACAGGCCAGAGACGTGGCTGACCTGCTGGAACAGGCGGGTCATTGGAAGAACATTATAATCGTTCCTGACCTTGCTGGGATCGAACGACATGTCCTAGGTGTCTCGGAGTAGTGCTGCATTTTCTTTTTGCGAGTCTTTCCTTTAGAATAAGAGGGGTATGACCGAGAAACGGCTCAGGGGGAAATCATGCTTCAGAAATTGAAAAAAATTGACGGTCCGGTTATCTTTATTCTGATTTTGCTCATGGCGATTAGTATTGTAACAGTATACAGCGCAGGTAGAGCTCCTACGAACCTGCCTGATCACGGCAACGATTACCAGAGGATGATTGGGTATTATATATTGGGTTTTGTGGCGATCTTGGGTTTAGCGATGGTCGATTTTCGGATATTCATTAAAAAAGCCCTGTACGTATATGGGGGCGGAATATTCCTGTTGGGTCTCGGATTTTTTGGCGGGACGGTTAACAACTCTCAGGGCTTTTTGAAAATTGGTGGCTTGAATCTTCAGCCTGCTGAAGTATTCAAGCTGGTCCTTATCATTTTTCTGACTTATATGCTGATCAAAAAGCGCAAGAGCAAGCTGTATTTTATTCAGGATGTTCTTCCAGTCGCTCTGGTGAGCTTTGTCCCGTTTGCCATGGTTATGGCACAAAATGACTTGGGTAATGCGCTCGGTTACATTGTCATCGTCATTGGTATGCTATGGATTGGTAATGTGAAGGCATCTCATGCGTTGATCGGATTCATCGTATTTGCAGTCGCCGTTGGCGGCGGGATCAAGGCTTATATTTCGTTTCACGATGAGATTGATTCCTTTATGAAGGGAATTGGCCGTAGTCACTGGGTTGAGCGTTTGGACCCTTGGTTGGTACCGGAAGAGGCAACCGCGAAGGCGTCTTATCATACCAAAAATGCCAAGCTGGCGATAGCCTCTGGCGGGATGATTGGCAAGGGCTTTTTGCAAGGAACCTCGGTACAGTCCGGGCGTGTTCCTTATACGTACGCGGATTCTATTTTTGTGGTCGTAGCGGAGGAATTTGGCTTTGTAGGCTCTTCAGTGCTGCTATTGTTATATTTTATTTTGATTCACCGCATGATCCTGATTTCGCTGGAATGCCGGGATCGCGCCGGACCGTATATTATTGTCGGGATTGTGTCCATGTTGCTGTACCAGATTTTTGAGAACATTGGTGCGTTTCTGGGCATTATGCCGCTTACGGGGATTACGCTCCCGTTCATAAGTTATGGTGGTACCTCGTTGCTTATTAACATGGCTAGTATCGGCTTGGTTATGAGTATTAAGGTGCACGGCCAAGAGCTGGAGGACGATCTGCCGCAGCCTTCCAGAGTAAGCTTGACGAAGGCGAAAAAAGCCTAGTGCAGGTGGATTTGGCTTGAAACTGATTGGTATTTGTGTGAGTTGAAACGGTGCAACCAGAGAGTCCAGATTGTGAAATCTGGGCTTTTTTATATGCCTCGGTGAGGGTCAGAAGCTTGGTGTAGCATGATTTGAGGGTGTATTGAAGAAAATCTGTAAAGTGTTCCTGAATCTTTTACAAGATTCATAGGTTTAGACTCTCCCAAACCGGACAGACTGATAGACATGATAGAGTTTGGGTTTGGGGGAGACGAAGATGAGAAGCTGGATCAAGCAAGCTGCAATGATACTATTTTGTATTTCGATATTAATGATGTCTTGGGAAGGTCAAAAGACGGATGCTGCTATGACCACTGGAACAAGAGGAACCTTAGCATCAGGAGTAGCTACAACAGGGCTGAATGTGATTCCACATGACTCCATTCGACTGCGTATTTTGGCCAACTCGGATCGTCCGGAGGATCAGCTGGTTAAACGCGAAATACGGGACGCTATTGTACAGCAGATGAATGCCTGGGTGGGTGAGCTGGAAAACCCGCAAAGCTTAGATCAAGCTAGATCATTGATTGGTGCTCATTTACCTGAAATTGACCGTTTGGTAGGTACGGAACTGGCTCGTCGCGGCATTGCATATGATCATCAGGTGGAACTGGCGAGCGTACCTTTCCCGACGAAAATGTACGGTGGTCTGGTCTACCCAGCAGGGAATTATGAAGCGCTTCGGGTTACGCTGGGGCAAGGAAAAGGGCAAAATTGGTGGTGCGTGCTGTTTCCTCCGCTGTGCTTTATTGATGCAGGCAGTGGGGAAGCAGCGGCACAAACGGTATCAGCAAAAACGGATCACGGAGAAAGTCGGACGAATGCCGCTGACAAGGAGCCGGAAGTGCGTTTTTTTCTGTGGGATGCACTTGCGGGACTGTGTAGCTGGGTGAGTGGCTTGTTTGCCTAAACGTTGAGGAGTGTAAGTTTCCCCATATGCTATAATGGAGCTTACGATAGATATACACATGGCAGAGCCAAATAAACTGATCTTTCAAAGTAGCCTTATAGGATCAAGCGAAATCACTGGCCTGTATATGACAATAAGATATGGGATGATCTGATATGAGTGATAAATCGAATCAAATGCAAGACTTGCGCGGAGATTTTGTGCAAAAGGAAAAATCGGAGCAAAAGCTGGACGAACAGGAAAATTGCGAGCTGAAGCAGGCATTGAGGTCTTCCCATACCCAATGGTGGGATGTAAGATGTTTGGTTCCTGTGAGCAACATTGACGGGGATGTTTCTGACGAAGCTTGGGCTGAACAGACTCGGATCGCGGCGGAAAAGGGCATACGGGAGGCTGGCGTACTCCTCCAAGCTGGAGAGACGGTAGCCTTTCCTACGGAGACCGTGTACGGCCTGGGGGCCGATGCTCGTAGTACAAAAGCGGTGGAGGCGGTATTCGCTGCCAAAGGACGTCCCTCCGATAACCCGCTCATTGTACATATTTCTGATGCTGATCAATTAGAGGGTATGGTAGCAGAAATAAACGATACAGCCCGAGCACTGATAAATATGTTCTGGCCGGGACCGCTGACTCTCGTATTGCCGGTAGTGCCGAAGGCACTGTCATCGCGTGTGACAGCCGGGCTGGATACAGTCGGTGTACGCATGCCGGATCATCCGATAGCGCTTCGTTTGATCGCTGAAGCGGGTTGTCCACTGGCTGCGCCAAGCGCCAACCGGTCGGGAAGACCCAGTCCCACCCTTGCACAGCATGTGCGAGAGGATCTGGAGGGCCGCATCGGCGGCATTTTGGACGGAGGTCCCACGGGGGTGGGGCTGGAGTCCACGGTGGTGCAGGCGGGTGACGACGGAACCGTCACCATCCTGCGCCCCGGCGGCGTGACGGCTGAGCAGCTCGCTGCGGTTGCTCGCGCCGTCGTGCTGGACCCGGCGTTGACTGTTACGCCCGGGGAAGACGCGGACAGCCCAGCGCCGCGCTCGCCGGGCATGAAGTACACGCACTACGCGCCGCGAGGCCGCTTGAGCGTGGTACAAGGCCCGTCGTCCGTTGAGGTGACGGGCTGGATTCGCGCCGCGCTGGCGGAGGCTTCCGCGCGCGGGGAGCGCACGGCAGTGCTCGCGTTCGACGAGCATGCCGCCGGTTATGCCGGAGAACGCGTCTACACGCTAGGCAAGCTGGACGCGCTCCATGAGGCGGCGCAGCGCCTGTACGGCGTGCTGCGTCGCTGCGACGAGGACGGCGTCACCTACATTTTGGCGGAATCCTGTCCGCCGAAGGGATTGGGAGACGCCGTCATGAACCGCCTGCTTAAAGCGGCAGGTCACCGAATCGTCCGCTTGTAGCTTATGTCGAATCAGAGCCTCTTATATTAAATTTTCCTCCCTCCTCGTCTCGGTATTGGGTACTTTCAGTACATGCTTGTACTGATTTGCCCCTTGTCCGCATAACGTGTACAAGAACAGACGGATAATGGAGGGATGGAGTATGCTGGCAGCCTCTGCCCATGCCGGGCAGGTTGTAACGATTCTGATCATGGCGGTAGCGCTAGGAATGGATGCGTTATCGCTGGGCGTAGGGATCGGCATGAAGGGGATACGCCTGCGAGACGTGCTGCGCATCAGTACTGTCATTGGCTTTTTTCACATTCTGATGCCATTACTGGGAATGTTCACAGGCCATTATATGAGTTCTTTATTAGGTCATGTGACGGCCTACTTCGCAGGGGGTCTACTCATCCTTTTGGGCGGGCATATGGTGTATAATTCCTTTAAAGGGGACGGCGTACAGGTATTGGATCATCGTTCGCCTTTAGGCCTTTTGCTGTTTGCACTTGGGGTGAGCGTTGACTCATTTTCTGTAGGAGTGTCACTAGGTATGTTCCAAAGTGATCTGGTGCTGTCCGTTCTGGCGTTTGGTTTTTGCGGGGGAGCAATGGCGATGCTGGGCCTGCTGCTGGGTCGCAAGGTCAGCCGTAATCTAGGAGATTATGGGGAAGCAGTGGGTGGTGCCATTTTGTTGGCATTCGGCTTTATGTTTATGTTTTGATTTTAGTGTAGACAGTGTAAAATAAGTGCAGGGTTATCGTAAAGGATTAGGATTATAGTAATCCTCTGTTTATATATTTTTTTAACATACGGGGGGTGAAAACGTTGAAGAATATCTTATTCGTATGCACAGGGAATACCTGTCGCAGTCCAATGGCTGAAGGAATGCTGCGTAAGTTGGCTGCTGAGCAGGGGCTAGAACTGGAAGTGCGTTCTGCGGGAGTAGCCGCGATGGAAGGCGCGCCGATATCCCGACATGCAGAGGCGGTTCTACGTGATCACGATATATCCGATCAGATCACTTCAACCCCTTTGAGCGACGGGCTTGCCGGGTGGGCGCATCTGATCTTAACCTTGACGCAAGGACATAAACAGCACGTAATTCAGCGCTTTCCCCAAACGGCGGGCAAAGTATTTACACTTAAGGAATATGTGGAGAACCGGGATGCGGTGTTGAATGATGTACAGGAGTTGGATGGTTTATATGCTTCACAGCAGTTGATGGCTTCACTCGGACAAGAGCTATCGGCGCAGGAGCGTGAACGAATGATTGAATTACACCAACGGATTCCGGGCTTTGATATTTCAGATCCGTTTGGCGGTTCGCGAGAAGACTACGATGTCACAGCTGCAGAAATCCGTACGGCGCTGCACAAGCTGCTGGACAAGCTAAAGGCTTCTTCCGAATAAAATTGGTATTATTCATCTGTTTTGTACGGAATCTGTTGATTTTCGGCGGCTAATCCGTTAAGATAAGGTGGAAAAATGAGAATCCGATGTAACTGGCGACAAAAGTGGGATTAACCACGATGGAGCATCGGATATACGGCCGGTCGCCTGGGCAAAAGAGCAATTCCACATAGGTGTGGACTGCTCTTTTTTTCATATACAAGTTGAGCCAGATTGTTAGCTGAGAGTTGATTCCTTTAAAGGTTCTTCCATTTTTTCTGCTCGAAATCTGAAACATCGGCTATAATATAGTCAGATTGTGATCAGGAGAGAGTGTGTTGAACTTGGGGCATGAGACCGTGCCTAGTCTCTGAGAGGCTGTTCAACCAAAGGGGGTTCCAATAGTGGGACAATTGGATCATGAGATTTCGCTAGAAGCACAGACCACTTCTGTTGTGCGGGAAATCGCAGAAGCAGCCAGTCTCAAGGCTGGCCGCCTGCTGGTTATTGGCGTTAGCACAAGTGAAGTGGCTGGAAGTCGGATTGGTACGGCGGGAGCGCTCGATGTGGCTCAGCAACTGTTGTCTGGAGTAGAGTCCGTTCGCAGGGAGTATGGCTTTGATGTGGCGTTTCAATGCTGTGAGCATTTGAACCGAGCGCTGGTCGTTGAACGGGCTGTGCTGGAGCGATTGGGACTGATGGAGGTTGCAGCTGTTCCTGTTCGTACAGCAGGAGGCTCTATGGCCACCGTCGCCTATCGTTCTATGAGCGACGCGTGTTTGGCGGCGAACGTGCAGGCTCATGCCGGGATAGACATCGGCGAAACGCTGATTGGCATGCATCTGCGACCCATTGCTGTTCCGTTTCGCCCAAGCCTTCGCTGGATTGGCGAAGCACGTGTGACAGCAGCGTTCACCCGTCCTCCACTTATTGGCGGACAACGGGCGGTGTACAGTCTGGAGCAAGAAGTCGGCGGAAACTGCGATTAGCATTTGGCATGGCGGCATGTTTGTACTAATCTTTTTTGCATTGATGAAGAGGTACCCAACAGAGGAGCAGGCGTTTGCTTGTATACCCAACAATTGACTATGGAGAGGGAGTAATCAATCATGATGGAACACCTGCGTAAAAGTGACCCGGCAGTGATGGAAGCAATGGGACTTGAACTGAAACGACAACGCCACAATATCGAGCTAATCGCATCCGAGAACATTGTCAGTGAAGCAGTAATGGAAGCCATGGGCTCCGTGCTGACGAATAAATATGCTGAAGGTTATCCGAACAAACGCTACTATGGTGGCTGTGAACATGTAGATATCGTTGAAGACATCGCACGTGACCGCGCAAAAGAATTGTTCGGCGCCGAGCATGCTAACGTGCAGCCTCACTCTGGAGCACAAGCCAACATGGCGGTGTATCTGGCAGCTCTCAAACCTGGAGATACTGTACTGGGTATGAATTTGGCGCATGGTGGCCATTTAACACACGGAAGTCCGGTTAACGCTTCCGGCTTGTTGTATAACTTTGCTGCTTACGGTGTACGCGAAGACAACTTCCGCATCGACTACGATGAAGTGCGCAAGGCAGCCTTTAAGCACCGCCCTCGTCTGATTGTAGCTGGCGCGAGTGCATATCCGCGTACTATTGATTTTGAAGCTTTTGCTTCCATTGCCAATGATGTAGGCGCTCTGTTTATGGTGGATATGGCACATATCGCGGGTCTCGTGGCAGCGGGAATTCACCCAAGTCCAGTTCCGCATGCCCAATTTGTAACAACAACGACACACAAAACACTGCGTGGTCCGCGTGGGGGTCTGATTCTGACTCGCAAAGCATGGGCGCAAGCGATTGATAAAGCTATTTTCCCTGGTACTCAAGGGGGGCCACTGATGCATGTGATCGCGTCCAAAGCGGTTGCTTTGGGTGAAGCGCTCCAGCCATCGTTCAAAACCTATGCGCAAAACGTAGTTCGCAACGCACAGGTGCTGGCTGAAACACTGCTGGCTGAGGGGATTAACATTGTATCCGGTGGTACGGATAACCATCTGATGCTGTTGGATACGCGCAATTTGAATATCACAGGTAAAGAAGCAGAGCATGTATTGGATTCGGTGGGCATCACAGTCAATAAAAATGCGATTCCTTTTGACCCGACCAGTCCATTCGTAACAAGCGGAATTCGTATTGGTACACCTGCTGCAACATCTCGTGGTATGGATGAAGAGGCTATGGTCAAAATCGGTAAAATCATTGCTGAAACCCTTAAAAACCCGAAAGATGATACTGTATTGTCCAAAGCAAGCCAAGCGGTTGGCGAGTTGACAGATAAGTTCCCGATTTATCCAGGAACTCAATACTAATTCATCGACATTCATAATTTTTATGTATAGGCTGTTTTCCTTCCGTAAGCCGGAGGAGAACAGTCTTTTTTTGCTTCCGAACGACTCGAAACATACATTTTTGGGTAATAAGCGATTACAGTAAGGGTTTATGCGCGCTATCCTTCATGATCTACGACAAAGGAGTGATTGCATTGAGTCAAAGAAAATCCGCGCAATTTTTGCAGCAGCTCGTATTTGTAGGACCGATGGCGTTGTTTTTTGTCTTGATTATGGTCATTCCGTTCCTGCTGGGGCTGTATTATTCTATGACCAACTGGGATGGAGTATCTGAAAATATCCGATGGCTCGGACTGGGGAATTACATTCATATTTTTAGGGATGATCCAGATTTTCGTAATGCATTCTGGTTTACGGTCCGGTTTACCGTATGTGGTGTCGTTCTGACGAACCTGATTGGCTTTTTCCTAGCCTATGCACTTACCAAACCGTTGCGTACCCGTAATGCACTGCGAACTGTATTTTTTATGCCCAATATGATTGGCGGCTTGCTGCTTGGCTTTATCTGGCAATTTATATTTGTACGCGGCTTTTCTGCAGTAGGTGAGGCAACAGGGCTTTCTTTTTTTAAACTGCCGTGGCTGGGTGATGGGCCAACTGCTTTTTGGGGAACTGTCATTGTGTTTGTGTGGCAATATGCAGGTTATCTCATGGTTATTTACATATCGTCGTTAAATAATGTCCCGCATGCCCTTATTGAATCGGCACAAATCGACGGTGCGAGCCGAAGACAGATTCTGCGTCATATTGTAGTGCCACTTATTATGCCAGCGGTGACCGTCTGCTTGTTCCTGGCGATATCCTGGTCCTTTAAAGTATTTGAGTTGAATTTGGCTCTCACGAAGGGGGGACCTTTCAAGTCGACGGAGTCTGTAGCGTTGGACATATATAATGAAGCGTTTACAAATAATCGACTTGGATTGGGGACTGCCAAAGCTATGATTTTCTTTGTGGTCGTTGCAATCATTACCAGCATTCAGGTGCGTCTCACGAAGAAAAAGGAGGTCGAAATGTAATGGGAAAAACGTCAAACTATCGTTTGGGCACATGGGTTGCTGAAATATTGCTAATTGTGATCGGGTTAATCTTTCTGGTTCCGTTTTATTTTTTGCTCGTAAACTCCGTTAAATCCTTTGGCGACATTTTGGCCCATTCCGCTTCGTGGCCGACAACCTTCCGTTTTGAAAACTATGCTAACGCCTGGAATAAAATAAACTTTCCCACAGCACTGGGGAATTCACTGATTGTCACGATCGTCAGTAATGCGCTTTTGCTACTAATCAGCTCGATGGCCGCTTACCAGATGGTTCGGCATGACACTCGTTTTAACCGGTTCCTGTTCGGTTTGCTTGTGGCTGCGATGGTAGTTCCCTTTCAATCGATTATGTTGCCGCTTATGGAAGTGTCCAACGTATTGAGCTTGAACAACAGTATACCGGGACTGATCTTATGTTATCTGGGTTTTGGAGCGCCTTTATCCGTTTTTCTTTTTCATGGCTTTATTAAAACGGTACCTATTGAGATCGAGCAGGCGGCAAGGGTGGACGGTTCATCCCGGTACGGGGTGTTCTTTCGCATCGTTTGTCCGCTGCTGCTGCCTATGTTCGTAACCGTGCTTATCTTGAATACCTTATGGATCTGGAATGACTATCTGTTGCCTTCGCTCATTTTGAATGATCCTGAGCTGCGCACCATTCCGATTGCAACCTATATGTTGTTTGGTCAGTACACCAAGCAATGGGACTTGGCGCTGCCAGCACTGGTGTTGGGGATCACGCCAATTGTTGTGTTTTTTCTGGTGATGCAAAAATACATCGTTTCTGGCATTGCAGCCGGCGCGGTCAAAGGCTGAAGGGAGAGATAATCGATGAAAAAAACAGCGTTACTTGTCATCTCCTTGATGGTGCTGCTCGCATGTACACTTGCAGGTTGTGGAAATACGAAGGCTCAACAGAGTGAGACAAAAACGATACACATTTATCAATTCAAAGTAGAGATATCGGAACCGTTAAACAAGCTGAAGGCTGAATATGAAAAAACGCACCCTGGCATCAAGCTGGATATCCAATCTGTGGGTGGTGGTACGGACTACGGTGCTTCGTTGAAGGCTAAATTCGCATCAGGCGATCAGCCGGACATTTTTACAAATGAGGGCTACCAGGATCGGGATACGTGGTTGGAGTACTTGGAGGATTTGTCGGATCAGCCATGGGTGAAAGATCTGGACGATTTCGCTCGTAAGCCGATGACGGTTAACGGTAAGATTTATGGACAGCCTATGAACCTAGAAGGATTTGGATTTGTTTATAACAAGGATTTGTTTAAAAAAGCGGGCATAACCAAACTGCCTCAGACGATAGATGAACTGGAGGAAGCAGCCAAGCGACTGAAAGCGGCAGGGATTATACCTTTTGCTAACGGGTATGCGGAATGGTGGGTTCTGGGGAACCATTTTATCAATATCCCGTTTGCCAGACAGCCGAACCCGGAAAGTTATGTTGAGGATTTAAACAAAGGAACGGCTCGCATCCCCGGTAACCCCGTGTTCGATCAGTGGGTGAAGTTGCTTGATCTGACTATAAAATATGGGAACCGCAATCCGCTCACGACGGATTACAATACACAAGTGACACTGTTTTCGACAGGTAAGGCTGCTATGATGCACCAGGGGAACTGGACGCAACCGCAAATGGATGGAATTAATCCTAACTTGAATTTGGGTATTCTGCCTGCGCCTATAGACAATGATTCCTCCACAGGAGGTAGACTCGCGGTGGGAGTGGCCTCGAACTGGGTGATCAACAAAAATTCGCCTGTGAAGCAGGAGGCAAAAGAATTCCTCAATTGGTTGGTCACATCAGAAACAGGCAAACATTATATCACCAAGGAATTTAAGTTTGTTCCTGCCTTCAAAAGTATCACGTCCAGTGACGAGACGACAGGTGATCTAGGTGCAGAAATATCTCGGCATGTGAGGGAAGGCAAGATATGGAGTTGGAACTTTCAACGCTTTCCGAAAGGGCTAAATCAGGATTTAAGCAGTAGTATGCAAGCCTATATTGCAGGGGTTATCACGAAGGACGAAATGCTTCAGCAATTTCAGGAGGCATGGGACAATTTGAAGTATAGATAAAAGAATACCGCTGCATGAGGAAGCAAAGGCTATAGCATGGGCAGGAAGTTTAAAGCCATCAGGCTTTGACGGTCAAGTGCCGTCAGGGCCTTTTTGATGTGGTTTTATGTGACGAAAGTCACACGTGAAGCGGTCCTATTAAGTATTTTACATGTCATATCTTTCCCTTGACAAAAGGTTGCGGTGGCAGGTGTTAAATCAATCAAGGGAATGTTATAATAAACAGGATTTACAGGCACGCATTGCATCTGTGCTTATTTGGTTTGTGCAAATAGGTTACATAGATCCTTTCGACTCAGGATAGTTCGATATGCTGGCGCGAAAGAACGTGACGATAATACCGGAGGGAATATATTATGGCGAAACTGGTGGTTTGCGATCACCCTTTGATCCAACACAAGCTTACATTTATCCGCGATGTGCGGACCAACACCAAGGATTTCCGCGAGCTGGTGGATGAAGTAGCAACATTGATGGCTTATGAAATTACACGGGATATCCCGCTGGAAAGCATTACGGTGCAGACACCGGTTGCTGAGACAGAAGGTAAAGTGATTTCAGGACGTATGCTGGGTCTTATTCCGATTCTGCGTGCAGGCTTGGGTATGCTGGATGGCGTAGTAAAGCTGCTGCCTGCAGCAAAGGTAGGCCATGTGGGACTGTTCCGCGATCCTGAGACGCTGCAACCCGTAGAATACTATACGAAGCTGCCTACAGATGTAACTGAGCGTGAATTGATCGTGATTGATCCGATGCTTGCAACGGGTGGCTCGGCAATTGCGGCGATTGATGTATTGAAAAAGAGAGGCTGTACTCAAATTAAAATGATGAATCTGATTGCTGCTCCTGAAGGAGTCAAAGCTGTGCAGGATGCGCATCCTGATGTAGACATCTATGTCGCTGCACTGGACGAGCGTCTGGATGATCATGGATACATCATTCCGGGTCTTGGCGACGCGGGAGACCGCTTGTACGGAACCAAGTAGACTGCCCTCGGCGGTTCGGCAAAATCTATGGACGTTATGACAGGTCGTTTTTCTGAATAATGGAAGATCTGTGAAGCGGACATTTATTATGAAAAGGGGTTCAACAGAAAATGTCCAAAATCAAAGTGATGACAATTTTTGGTGTGCGTCCGGAAGCGATTAAGATGGCTCCTCTTATTTTGGAGCTTCAGCGTCACCCGGAGCATATCGAGTCCGTGGTATGCGTTACGGCTCAACATCGCCAGATGCTTGATCAGGTTCTGGAAGTTTTCAATATTCACCCTGACTATGATCTGGACGTAATGAAGGATCGCCAGACACTGAATGAAATCTCGATGCGGGTACTTCAAGGTCTGGAACCTGTATTGCGTGAGGCCAAGCCCGATATCGTGTTAGTTCACGGTGATACGCTGACGACTTTCCTGGCCAGCTATGCAGCCTTTATGCAGCAGATTGAAGTAGGGCATGTGGAAGCGGGTTTGCGGACGTGGAACAAGCTTTCTCCATATCCTGAAGAAATGAACCGTCAGCTCACAGGCGTGCTGTCTGATCTGCATTTCTCGCCTACTTCTTTATCGGCTGGAAATTTGCGGAAGGAAAACAAGCCTGAATCGCGAATATATGTTACAGGCAATACAGTAACTGATGTATTTCAGTATACGGTTCGCCAGGATTACGAGCACCCCGTACTGGACTGGGCTCAGGGCAAACGTCTGATTCTCATGACAGCACATCGCCGGGAATCCCAAGGGGAACCGCATCGTCAGATTTTTAATGCGGTTAAGCGAATTGCGGATGAGTTTGAGGATATCGCTATTGTTTATCCGGTTCATCCGAGTCCGGCTGTGAAGGAACCTGCATTTGAGATTTTAGGCAATCATCCGCGTATTAAGTTGATTGATCCGCTGGATGTCGTGGATCTTCACAATTTTTATCCACATACACATCTGATCCTTACGGATTCCGGTGGGCTTCAGGAAGAAGCACCTTCGTTCGGAGTACCTGTTCTGGTGCTGCGTGATACGACTGAAAGACCGGAAGGAATTGAAGCGGGCACCTTGGAACTGGTGGGTACGAGTGAAGAGAACGTGTACAATCGGACCAAGGCACTTTTGACAGATTCCGCGTTGTACGAATCTATGAGCCAGGCAGCGAATCCTTACGGCGATGGACAGGCATCAGTAAGAATTGTCAATGCGATTTTGCACCATTATGGTGTTCAAACTGAACGTCCTGAAGAATTTCACACAATGTTCACAAAAGGTGTTCGTCCGATATAATTATTCTTTACAAGGCAAGCATACAGTTAAACTGTACGGTTACCAAGGGATACAGCAATTTAAGATGCTTTGTCGTTTGATTTTATACTTTAGGGCGCTAAAATATCTCAATTGACAAAGCATCTTATATTTAAGTAAAATGGACTGGAATTGCAGGGGTGACATGGAAAAGTGGTCAAACCTTCCAAGCAAAACAACAACCGAAATAACACCGGAAATGCCTTTAAGGCTATAGGACTGGTGAGCGCGATCGGCATTGATTTGGCGATATGCACACTGGGTGGTTTCTATGTCGGAAAATGGATTGATGCCAAACTTGGTGGCTCCGGAATTTGGATTGGCGTAAGCGTTCTCGCAGGCTTGGTTGTAGGCGCATTAAGTATTGCCCTTGTGATCGGAAAGGTACTGAGGGATAACCATGAATGAGATGACCCGTATGCAAAAAATGTTATGGATCGTAGCGCTTGGTATTATGGCTCTGTGTTTCCTGGTCTCCGCCTTCATGCCCCAACATCGTGACATTGCTCACGGAATCATTCTGGGAACGGGAGTAAGCTGTCT
>RCUF01000289.1_pt1 | contig 20729 bp, 8 predicted proteins | sample 2166311 | NCBI WGS metagenome assembly RCUF01 (sample SAMN09932608, study PRJNA488358) | compost metagenome | feature: garden; material: soil; isolation source: compost soil in 4-hydroxybenzonitrile-enriched culture | place: Germany: Experimental Botanical Garden Goettingen | collected 2016-01-27
GGATGCACTGCTGCCTGCGGTGGAAAAGGGCACGATCGTGTTTATTGGCGCCACGCCTGATTATATACATGAATTTTCAGATGAAAAATATCGAGATCCTTTAGGTACAGTGATTATACGAATTTTTCTCTTTTTGAAATTGTTCTTCTCAAGAAAAATGTCCGCGAAAGGAGGAATCTGAGTGATCCAAGAGCCATTAGCGTTTCGTATGAGGCCATCAAAAATTGAAGACGTGATTGGGCAGCAGCATTTGCTAGGTGATGGCAAACCGATCTCGCGAATGTTGAGAAACGGAAGAGTCTCCTCGATGATTTTATTTGGACCCCCAGGCATCGGCAAGACTTCCATTGCCAGCGCGATAGCAGGGAGCATTTCATTGCTATTTAGAAAGTTGAATGCGGTTTCGGCTGGAAAAAAGGATTTAGAGGAAGTCGTAAAAGAAGCCAAAGAACTTCAGAGTTCGATTTGTTTGTACGTCGATGAGATTCACCGATTTAACAAAACACAAATTGAATATCTACTACCTTTTGTAGAATCCGGAGAAATCATTCTTATAGGGGCAACTACGGAATCGGTCATGCATTCCCTTCCTTCGGCAATCATATCTCGATGCACAATTTACGAATTAAAGCCTTTATCCCCCGTGGATATCAATATAGGATTGAATCGAGCGTTAAATGATGCAGAAAACGGTTTGGGCGAGTATAACGTCGTCTTTGAAGATGGGGCATTGGATCACATTGCTCATGCCTGCGGAGGGGATATGCGGTCGGCGTTAAATGCGCTGGAAAACATCGTTTTCACCCAGGCTGATCGTGGCGCATCCGAGAAGACAGTTATCACGCTTACGATGTGTGAAGAAGCTCTTAATAAAAAAAGCATGGGATACAACGGCGAAGACACCTTGTACAATCTCATGAGCGCGTTTCAGAAAAGCTGCCGTGGGTCTGATGTAAATGCGGCACTACATTACCTTGCCCGAATGCTCGAAACTGGGGATCTAGTGACGGTTTGTCGGCGACTCCTAGTTATAGCATGGGAAGACGTAGGCCTTGCCGATCCGAACGTAGGTAATATTGCACTTAGTGCCATCGAATCGGCAGAGCGTTTGGGGCTCCCAGAAGCCCGTATACCACTCTCTGTCGCAACATGCGTTATTTGCCTCACTCCTAAATCAAACACGGCCTATACAGCCTTAGGTAGGGCTTGGGAAGACGTGCGCAAGGGTAATACCGGCGATGTGCCTGATCATCTTAAAGATGCTCATTACGCTGGTGCCTCCAAGATTGGGCGGGGAATTGGCTACAAATACCCACATGATTTTGGGGGATGGGTAGATCAACAGTATCTTCCTGACATACTGAAGCACGTGGAATACTACATCCCCAAATCTAGGGGAAAAGAGAAGGTTTATGGCGAACTGTATAGCAAAATTATGGAGCTTAGGCAAAAATAATCTAGTAAAGACCCAAACGACCTTGGGAAAGGTTTAAACGCTGAATAGTAAAAGGTTGAAGTGAACAATGAAGATGGTGTCTTTGATACGCCTATTCTTGAGCTAGCGACAGAAGAGCTTGCTGATAAAGTGGCATATGAATTGCAAACCGCTCGTGAAGAAGGTGAATCCCTGGGAGTAGATCAAATACTCAAAGAACTTGATGGTGAGAAGGTTATAAATGAAACTAGAGAAAAGCTAAAAAAGTTAAGGTCTATGGATAAAGATGAGAGAAAATTTTATCTTGAAAAAATACTTCGTCGCCACGAAAGAGTTCAAAAAGTTCAACAAGCACGAAGATGGAAAAATGTAATGAGTTAGAAGGAAAAGCATATTTATAAGTAATAGTGATCGTAAAGGAACTTATTGGTATTGTTTTATGAGAATTCCGAGATTACAAACAAAAAACGTAGAATATCATAATAAAAGGGCCCCTCTTACTACTGTTAGAAAAAAGCTATTACTAAAATATTATTGCTCTTTACGATTTCAGCTTTAAATTAATCATAATAATATTAATAACTTATAAAAAAGACTGATTTTGTTAGAGTGGACAGAACTTTATGACACTTTGCATGGAGGACTACATGAAGATTTCATGGTTCCTGTGGGGTATGTAGCGTGAGCTTTATGCCGCAGGAGGTTCTGCCCAACATAGATCATCGCGTAGAAGCCAAGTTCATCGGTATGGACGACAAGTATGCGACCTTTGTTACGATGCGATCCGTAAGGAGTTCACCTTAATGTTCGAGGAGGATAGTCTCATTGGTCGGGATATGCGATTTCATATGTTGGAGCGCCTAAAGCAGTTTTTGATGTTACAACAAAATGATAGACAGTAAGGGAATAATATCCCGTTCATCAGAAGGGGAGTCGAGCACTGAAATGCTCGACTCTTTGCTCTATTAATTGATGTTATAGGTCAATAGCACCGTTACTCTAGAAGGATTTGAGTTGTATTTTGACGAAGTATATACCAGAGTAGGGGGAGAGAATAATCCTCACCAACTTAAAAACTTTGATAACTGCACTCTTTAAAAAGGAGTCTACATGGCAATTAATAGTACAAAGTATTACTTTAACCAAATTGCAAATGTGATTGCACCACAAAAATATAAAGAGTTGCTAAAGAGTAAGATGTTTACAACTCAGGACTTCTCGACAAAAGGTAATGGTGTGAAAACAATAATTAGAAACTTACAGCTGCAATATAAGAATGATTTTAAGGGGATTTATGTAATTTATGAAGATGATAAGCCGATCTATGTGGGGATATCAAAAAAAGTTTTGACTAGATTACGGCAACATGTTAGATGTGTAAAACAAAATAGGCATTCACTACAGCGAGGAAGCCTTTTTTGTATGCCAAATATTAAAGAGGAAGTAATCAATGGCAAAACAGATACAGAAAGTAGATGCAATAATTGGGTCTAATTGGGTGAGGTACAAGCAGAGGCGAAAGCAAAGAAGGTATGATATCATCATTTTGCTGATAAAATTGAGCCAACTAGAGTCTTTATTCAAACTGCAAATCAAAGTTAAATCGTGGTAAATTAGAAATATGAAAAGACGATTACGAAATCCAAAATAATCAGTGGGAAAATATTAAAGACGTGATGCCACTAGAACGAAAAGAAACAAGGAGGTCGACCTGGAACAGACAATCGGGTGATGCTCAGTGCGATGTTGTGGGTTGCCCGTACAGGAGCGCCATGGCGTGATATGCCAGACTATTATCCTTCTTAGTCCTCCGTTTACACCCAGTTTCGCTACTGCAAATTTCCGGCATCTGGGATCAAATTTTAGAGCATGTTTCCATAGAACCGACCTCGAAAGTGTCATGATAGACGCGACCATTGTTCGGGTCCATCAGCATGGGGCCGGGGCATAAGGGGGGCAATTTTCAGGCTACTGGAAGATCCCGAGGCTGACTAACGACTAAAATTCACGCCGTTATGGATGCTTTAGGGAATCCGCTGTGTCTGGAGTTGACAGCCGGACAACATCACGGTTCGGTCACGGGCTACGAAATGCTGAATTCGATGGGTTTAACTCAAAAACAAGTCCTGGCCGACCGGGATTATGACACGAACTGAATTCTCAAACTCCTAGAGGGGCAAGAGGCGATTCCGGTGATTCCTAGTAAGAAAAACCACCGCGTACAGCGAAACTGGGACAAAGAAATCTACAAAGAAAGGCATTGAGTGGAGTACTTTTTCGACAAAACTAAACACTACCGTCGTCTAGCGGCTCGCTTTGATAAATTGACATGTATCTTCAAGACTTTTTTGACATTGGCTTCGATTATGATCTGGCTTGCCTTGGTTTGAATCCCCCCCTAGAACTGAATGAACGTATATATTGGTATTATGAGAATAATATGAATATTGACCGCTGCGTCTTAGCGGCGAATTTTAATATTCCTTCGCCCGGAAACATTAGAAATGGCAAATCCAGCTCAATAAACATGGAATCGACGCCTTGAATTCAAGACAGAAGCAGAGCTGAAATTGTACCACAAGAAACAGGGTGCCATAAGTTGCTGTTTCTAACAGCAGAATTCTATTTCCTCATTTACAGCAGTGTAACTTTTACTGAGATAAGTTCTGATTAACAATTACAAAAAAATTAGTCGGCCATAAAAAAACGAAATCTGAATATGCTATTTATGTGAGACTTATTGAACAAAATTAGGTAGACCTTAATAGTTCATTCAAGATGTCTAGATATTAATGTTTATGATACCATGACGAACGGCTTCTGCTAATGCTTCAGAACGATTGGTTACTTTTAATTTCTTAAAAATTTTAGTAAGATTATATTCTACTGCTCGTAGACTCATATAAAGATCATCAGCGATTTGCTTATTATTTTTTCCTTTAGCGATATATTCAAGCAATTCTTTTTCCTTCTGAGAAATGGTCACTCTACTGGTAGAATGCAAAGAATTATTTTCTTGAGCACTTTCATATACAAACTCGGTAACTCTCAACTGTTTAAGTAAAGATACAGGAATTAACGTATATCCATTGATAACAGAGCGAATGGACATAATTAGATCTTGTTGAGAAGCAGATTTACTGAGTATACCGCTAATACCTGTATCAATTAACAGATTGAATATGGACAAATATTCAAACCCGGTATATAAGATGATTTTGGCTTTGTTATGTATTTTCATAATTGATTTGGCAAGTTCAATTCCGCTGCATTGAGGCATATTCATGTCAAGCAAATACACATCGTATTGTTTATGTCTTAGATCATTTAACAGCATATTAACATCGCCGGAATAAGTGGCCGACATGTCTTTTTCTAACTCAATCATTTTTTTAGTTCCTTCACCAACCAGCTGATGATCGTCAACGATAATTATTTGAATCAATTGGTGTCACCTCGGTATACTTATTTGAACAACAGTACCTTTGCCAACAGATGTTACGATCGTTATTTCCCCTCCAAGTGAATGAATCCGCTCTTTAATTCCTGACAACCCCATATGTTTATGAAGGGAACGTGATGAATCCAGATCAAATCCAATTCCGTTATCACTGTATTTAAGTAAAATCATAGAGTCTATTTCGGAAATACTAAGAAGCACGTTAGTAGATTGGGAGTGTTTTTTTGCATTGTTAATTAACTCCTGAATCACTCGATACAAAGATAGAATTTGTTCAAAATTATAGTATTTTTCCTGAATATCATAATACTCGAAATGGATAGTGGATTCAGTCCTTAGCTGTGCCTGTGACAGCCATTCTTTGACTGAGCCAATTAAACCAATATCGGATAAGAGAGACGGTCGAAGTTCGTTGCATGTATTGCGTATTTGATGGATAACATCCAGCATGCCCCCTTTTATTTTTTCCAGTTGGCCTTTTAAATCTTCCTCCAAAATGCTTTCATTGAGTAGTGTCTCGAGTTTTCGATACCAAAGAATTTGATCTTGCAGAGCCTCGTCATGCAGATCGGAAGCAAGTCGCCGGCGCTCTTTTTCTGACAATTGAAAAATGAGCCGTCTAAGTGTGACGGAATGAATTTGCTCTTCAATATTTTGTTCTTCGAAACTCTTAATTACTTGATGAATACAATTCAAATTTTCATAGACTAGATGTATGTATTTTCCAAATGTTAAAATCCATTGTTTTTGTTTTTTGCAGAAAGCCGCTCGTTCCAACGTATGCCCAACCCAGACGACATAACTGGTTTCTTGTTTGTTATATAGAAATATACCGATATTGCCATCCGCTTCATACAATTCATAGCGAGTTTTTGTTTTCATTTCATTCTTCATATTATCGGTTAGTACAAAATCCTCACTATAACAGCCTGTATTGCTATATAAACTATAGTTTTCAGTTCTCGCTGTATATTTCAGAAAAACTAGATATGAGGGGTTCAGGATCTGTAGAATCTCTTCTGAGATAATTTTATTCAAATCTTCAGTTCTCATTATAGTAGGGAGTTGCTGTATAAATTTATCAAGTCGCTCGTTTAAATTATTTTTTGGATGTAATACACTCAAAAATTTTATAAATCTTTTCTCCTGCGGAATGAGCAAAATATGTAGGGCAAGCAATTCAAAAAAAATCTCAACGAAGAAAATAAACCCTTTCTCGGCATTCTCAAACAATATGTAGAATATATATGTATTTAAGCTACTGTAAATTAAAGATAACAGCATGGCATATTTCCAATGGTGAAACAATGGGTTCTCCCGTATCGGCAGTATGGAAATATCTTCTTTGAGTAGGTAAAAGAAAAAGGGGATTGAAGTTATTTCTTTCATAATTAAAGAGTATTCAAATAACAATGTATCCAGCGTGGAAAAGTTCCAACACATAATAAAATATATGAAAATGAAATATGCGATTAAAAGGAAAATATTACTTTTATTTGAAATACTCACGAGAATATGCCCCTTTCTATAGTATTTATATTCAAAAGGATTAATATTAATGTTTTCATAAATTTTACTGTGATATGGTAATTGTACTTTCTTTAAATGTATTGCATGGATCTCTTAAAAGAAATGTTGGAATTAGGGGAATACACAATCAATTTGCGGTGACAAGCCATATAGTTTACGGATCATACCGTTCCAAATAGAGCTAGAATACTAATAAATACTTGGTGAGTATACACTTTAAGGAGATTTCTATATGAAAAGGCCTTCAATCCTCTTCTTATATTCTGGACAAGGCTCACAATACTACCAGATGGGGAGAGCGTTATATCAGCAACACTCTCTATTCAGACACCACATGCAGGAACTTGATGAGTATGTTTGTCAGTTAACTGGAACATCTATTTTGGCAGAAATGTATCATCCGAACCGTAATTATAATCATACTCTAAACCGAACTTTCTATTCTCATTGTTCGATCTTTATGATTGAGAGTGCTTTGACATCTGTTCTTAAGAACTATGGTATTATGCCTGATGCAGTCTTGGGCAGCAGCTTAGGAGAATTTGCTGCTTCTGTGGCAGCGAATGTATGGGATAACGAATCTGCTTTGAGAGCCGTCATTAGTCAAGCAGAATACTTAGAGAATCGTTGTTCTGCAGGAGGAATGCTAGCAGTTCTTCATGATCATAAAATGTACTACGAGCATGAGATGCTTTGGCGCAACAGTGAAATTGCAGCAATTTATCATGATCATCATTTTATTTTGTCGGGAGCGGGAAAAAAAATAAAGGAAGTAGAGGACTATCTGAAGAGGCTTAAAGTTACTGTTCAGCGTTTGCCCGTTACGCAAGGATTTCACTCTTCAAAAATGGATGAAGCTTCTGGCTATTATAAAAATTATTTACAAAGTTTCACTTTCGATACTCCTAAAATCCCTTTTTTCTCAAGTTTATATGGTAGACAGACAAACTCTATTCCTCAAGATTATTTTTGGCAGGTCATTCGCAAGCCAATTCGTTTCGCCGAAGCAGCTGAATCCTTACGGTCATTCCATGAATCCGCCGTTTACGTTGATTTGGGTCCTTCTGGAGACATGGTCAATACATTAAAGAAACTGATATCTTCCTCATCTAACAACCGGTTCATAGCACTTGTGACTCCATTTATTCAAAACTGTGCACAGTTAGACAGCCTTGTTTTAATACATAAAAATGAAAGATTAGGCAAAGAAATAAATCTTAAGGAGGAAAATAAAATGCTTGGATATATATTCCCAGGTCAAGGATCCCAAAGAAAAGGAATGGGAGCGGAATTGTTTGACCAATTTCCGGATATCATCAGACAAGCTGACGCTATTTTGGGCTATTCCATTTGCGACTTATGTACTCAGGATCGTAATAATCTGCTTCGACAGACGCAATATACACAGCCGGCTTTGTACATAGTTAATGCCTTAATGTACATGCAAGCGACCCAGAAGGGAAAGTATCCCCATATTGTCGCTGGACATAGTCTCGGTGAGTATAATGCTTTGTTTGCAGCTGGCGTATTCGACTTTGCAACTGGCCTAAAGCTGGTACAAAAGAGAGGGGAATTGATGAGTCGAACAAGCGGGGGAGCTATGGCCGCTATTTTGGGTTTAAATGAAGAAGAATGTGCCGAAGTTTTGAATCGTGTTCCTTCTCATACGATTTCAATAGCCAATTATAATTCTGCGAAACAGTATGTTATTTCTGGAACACAAGCTGATATCAACAGGGCACAACCTTACTTTGATGAAATAGAGAATATTACATATATTCCGTTGAACGTAAGCGGGGCTTTCCACTCTCAATATATGAGCGAAGCAAAACAGGAGTTTGGTAAATTCATTCAACAGTTTTCTTTTTCTGAGCCGTCCTTACCCGTCATCTCTAACTTGAAAGCTCGTCCTTATCGTTTATCTGAAATTGCATTCAATTTAATAGAACAAATAACTCATCCTGTAAAATGGTCCGAGACTGTAAGGGTTATGCAAGGTTTTGGTGACATTAGTCTAGTGGAGATAGGCCCAGGACACGTACTCACGGGACTAGCAAACCGAATACAGCAAGAGTTTGATCCTATCCGACTCTCTTCCGAAGAGTGGGCATGGCAGGAAACGAAAACAGCTGCTCCACTTCAACCTAGCTCGTCCGTGAAAACCTCAGGTGCAGAAAAACTTGGAAGTGATGAATTTAAACAGGATTATAATCTAAAATATGCGTATTTATCGGGGGGGATGTATAGAGGGATTGCATCCAAAGAGCTGGTAATCAAAATGGGGAAAGCGGGAATGATGGGTTTCTTGGGTACAGGTGGATTAACGCCAGAGAAAATTGAAGAAGACATCAAATATATTAAACAAGCGTTGAATCAAGGACAGGCTTTTGGGATGAATCTTCTGCATACTCCTGATAAGCCAGAAAAAGAAGAACAAAATGTCGAGTTGTTTATGAAATACGGAGTGAAGAATATTGAGGCTGCAGCATACATAGGCGTAACGCCAGCATTAATTAAGTTCCGGGCGATGGGCTTATCTGAACTTCCAGACGGTACAGTGGTAGTGAACAATCGTATTATTGCAAAGGTATCTAGACCAGAAGTTGCACAAAATTTTTTGAGCCCAGCCCCTGAACAACTACTGGAAAAAATGTTGAAGACAGGAGCTATATCCCACCAGCAAGCAAAATGGTTGAGGGAGATCCCAGTAGCCGATGATTTATGCCTTGAGGCTGATTCCGCAGGACATACCGATGGGGGTGTGGCTTATGTATTAATGCCAGCCATCAGTAAATTACGTGAAGAGATGATGGAAAAGTACAAATATAGGAAAAAACCTAGTATTGGTGCGGCTGGGGGAATAGGTACACCAGAGGCAGCCGCAGCTGCTTTCCTCATGGGAGCTGATTTTATAGTTACTGGATCTATTAACCAATGTACAGTAGAGTCCTGCACAAGCGATGCGGTAAAAGATCTCCTTCAGCAAATCAACATCCAAGACACAGCGTACGCTCCAGCTGGTGATATGTTTGAATTAGGCGCTCGTGTCCAGGTATTGAAGAAAGGTGTGTTTTTCCCAGCTAGAGCCAATAAATTATACGAGCTTTATGTACAGCATTGTTCAATAGATGAAATTGACGAAAAAACAAAGAAGCAGTTGCAAGAACGATATTTTAAAAAAAATTTTGAAGATGTATATGCTGAAGTTAAACAGTATTACGACCAGGCTGAAATTGAGAAGGCCGAACTAAATCCTAAACGTAAGATGGCATTGATCTTTAAGTGGTATTTTGCATATTCCAGCCGGGCTGCAATTGAAGGCATAGCAGGTTGTCAAGTGGACTATCAGATTCATTGCGGTCCTGCGCTCGGAGCATTCAATCAGTGGGTCAAAGGCACAGAGTTGGAGGAATGGCGGTATCGTCATGTAGATGAGATCGCTTTAAAGTTATTGGCGGGAACAGTCAAGTTGCTTCAATTAAACGCGAGAAAAGAGTGGGGATCATGAGATCCAGAAAAAGAGAGATAGCTGTGGTCGGCATTGCCTGTCGCTTTCCAGGAGCTAATGATTACAGCCTTTTTTGGGATAATTTAGAAAAAGGTGTGAATTCAATCCGAGAAATAACCCCGGATCGGTGGGATCCAGACATTTATTATAGTCCCGACGCAGATAGTCCGGGGAAAAGCGTAAGCAAGTGGTGTGGGCAAGTAGAAAATATTTACGATTTTGATTTCAGCTTCTTTAATATTTCACCGCGTGAGGCACTGGCTATGGACCCGCAGCAAAGAATTTTATTGGAAGAGACTTGGCATTGCATCGAAGATTCAGGAATTCCGTTATCAGTTCTACAAGAAAAAATTACGGCTGTATATGTGGGAACTATGACAACTGACTACAGACAAGAATTTACTTCCGTTAACCTTGATACAGGCAGCTATGACTGCTTAGGAAATTTTGAAAGCATATTGGCAAATCGTATATCTTATACATTTGATCTAAAGGGAACTAGCCAAACATTAAATGCTGCTTGTGCTTCTTCACTGGTAGCCGTGCAAGAAGCACGGCGTGCATTAATAGAAGGTGAATGTGACTATGCGCTTGTTGCAGGGGCAAATCTTAACTTGCACCCATGGAAATATGTATCTTTTTCCAAATCGCGTATGTTGAGTCCGGACGGTCAGTGCAAAACTTTTGATATAGCCGCTGACGGTTATGTACCAGGTGACGGGATCGGTGTGTTGCTCCTACAGCGTGTAGATGAGTCCACTATGGATAAAAACCATATTTATGGTGTGATAAAAGGAGCTGCCGTTAATCATGTGGGCAAAAGCTTATCAATGACGGCTCCCCGAATGGAAGCACAGCGTAATGTCATTTTATCAGCACTTGAAGATGCGGAGGTACAAGCCGAGACAATTAGTTACATTGAGGCTCACGGAACAGGTACGTCGCTAGGAGATCCCATTGAGATACAAGCGCTGACCCAGGCTTTTCAAAAGCACACGGAGAACAAACAGTTTTGTCATATTGGATCTGTAAAGACCAATATCGGGCATCTAGAGGGAGCAGCAGGGTTGGCGGGTGTAATTAAGGTATTGCTAATGTTGCAACATCGAAAAATACCAGTCACTTTAAATATTAAAACGATCAACCCTATTCTTCAACTGGAGCAAACACCATTTTGCATAGCAGATCAACCTTTAGCATGGCAGGATAATGGAACAAACCCCTTACGCGCAGGTGTCAGTTCTTTTGGATTTGGAGGAGTCAACGCACATATTGTGATAGAGGAATACGTGAATAGAGACCCTGAGACCGATGATTCCCAATCAGCTTCTGTAGCTTTGGAGTTTTTTGCTTTATCGGCCAAAAGCTCCTCAAGTTTGTCAGATGCTTTAAATAGCTGGACATCTGGCCTGATTCATAATAGATGGGGGTCTTATACGCTAACCGACATAAGCAAGACATTATTGACGGGCAGATCGTCCTTTCCCTATCGATACGGATGCCTTGTGGAGAGCAAAGAGGCTTTACTGCGAAAACTAGCCTCCCGTAGCGAGTTGCTGACAAAAGTTCCTCATTCCTCTTGGGTTTTGCATATTGGACAAAGATCATGCAGTGGCTTTGGAGAATTTAGTGATTTTTATGCAGAATGCTATTTATTTCGCAAACAAATAGACCAGCTAATCAAAATGCTGAAGAAATTAAGATATCAACGAAATGTGTGCAATGATTTTTATGAACCGGTATGGCCAGAAAAGTATGTCGATTTGTACAATTTTATAGCTCATTTTGCTTATGTTTCGGTTTATTTGGAGCTAGGCTGGTCTCCAAACCAGGTGACTTGCGACATTTCAGGTATATGGGTTGCCATTGCCGTAAGTGCAATGGCTCAAATAGAAGAAATTTTGGCGGTGAAAAGTGGCAGAATGTCCTTGGCAAATTTGGAATTAAAACGCCCCCGCATTCCATTTAAAGATCCGGTTAGCGGCAACGAATTATTGCCCATTGTTATTGACGCTGAGTACTTGCGGGAATTAATTACAAGCTTGCTGGAGCAAATTCCTATTGAGAAAGCAGATAATACGAGGCAATGTTACGTAACAATTTCTAATAATTTCGCTGATTATCTCGAAAAAACAAAATTACTGTATCACAGCCAATTCACTTTAAAAAAATATATAGACGAATGGCAGGAACAAATTATTCGGATCACAGGATACGATATTTATAAACATATAAACCAGAAAGAAACCACTGCAAATATTACGCAAAGTACAAATAGGGAACAGTTATTGCTAGGATTGGCTATTGTATGTTCATGGCGCAAACTAAACCGCAAGTGGAACCTTCAAGACCAGACTGCACTACTGGATCCTCGATTCCAGGAATTAACGGATTTAATTATCGATGATTTCATCCCCGCAGAAGTAATACTAGAATTGCTAACTGATCAAAAAGCTCCTTGGGAAAAAGTAGCTGCTATCTTGGTTGATGTCCAGTCTAAACTCAGTTATGAGCACCATCCTTATGTATTGCTTAAAAAACATAATGAGCACCTGCGTGAAATTACAAACGTTTCCGAGTGGTTGACTGCGGCGAGTGACATGGAGCCAAGTACAGTAGACGAAAATTCTATTTGCCTCTATATCAAGGACGATCTGGCAGATGCGACAGATACCAATAAAACATATAAGGAAAATCTTCTTCGTTTATGGTTACAAGGAGCTGATATAGATTGGAGTCGTCTTTATGAGAAACCAGTTCACAAAGTACAATTGCCAGGCTATTTTTTTGACAGATCGACGTGTCGTATATCGCAAAATCAAAAAGGAGATAAACATCTATTTTCTTGCCAATCCGATAGCAAACAGGACAAAAATTTGTTTGTGCAAGACTTAGAACTGCAACACTTGCTGAAGTTACTGGAACAGGGGAATCTTGGGGTTGATGAGCTAAAACAAATAATGGGGGCCGAATGATGGATGACAATCAGATGTCAGTGGATAACATTCTACACATGATTAAGGACGGTCTTATGAGCGCAGAGGAAGGTTTTTCCTGCATTAAGCGCATTCAATATCAGCAAGAAGTAAATCATCATTCATCATTAACTCAGCCTGCTTTACTGTATCAGCCAGTGTGGGACGAACAGATTGCAGTTCCACGGCTTAGCGAATCACGTCAGATCATAATGTTTGATACAGATGATTGTCACTGGAACGTTTTAAAACAAAATGGGGTAAGAGTGACACTTGTTAAGCCAGGAACTTCGTTCAAATGCTTAGCAGAAGATGTATATGAAATCTCTCCTATGGTGGAAGACGACTACCATAAATTATGGGGAGCTTTATTAGATAGAGGTCAGGAAATAACAGATATCATTCATTGGTGGTCAAAAATAGGACAGGACTCGAATGAATTTGAAAATAATAATCATTTATATCATTTATTTTTTCTTACCAAAGCATTAATGAAAATAGAGCGACAAGAGCCAATCCGACTTTTATATGTTTTTAAAGAACAAAAAAACAAACTGAATTTCCTAGAGTCAATGGGTGGATTTGCCAGAACTGTAAGATGCGAAAATCCTGATTTTATCTATAAAACGTTCCAATATACTGAACCTGTTGAACATATAGTGGATCAACTTTTGGAAGAGTTACGTTCAACAGATAAAGACGTTGAAATTAGATGCTATAAAGGAAAGCGACAGGTCAAACAGATGGTCCTCATGCAAAAAAGGCAGCAACAGCCATCAGCAATACCTTTTAAAAAACATGGAACTTTTCTAATTTCAGGGGGATTAGGCGGGCTTGGATATATCTTTGCTGTACATTTTGCAGCTAAATTCCAGGCCAATTTGGCCATTGTTGGCCGCTCCGAACTAACTTCATCAAAGAGGGAAATGATACATAGACTGGAATCGCTCGGAGCTAAAGTGTTGTACATACGTACCGACATCGCTACGAGGGAAGGAGCCCACGAAGCCGTTAAACTAGCCAAGCAGCAATTTGGTGCTGTGAATACCGTCATTCATGCAGCCGGTGTTCTGCGTGACTCATATATTCCTTATAAGACAGTTCAACAAATACGGGAGGTGCTAGAACCTAAAGTAAACGGAACATTTTGGCTGGATGAAGCTACAAGTGATGAAACACTAGACTATTTTATTATGTTTTCTTCTATTATGGCTTTTAAAGGCAATCCGGGACAAAGTGACTATGCTTTTGCCAATGCCTACATGAACAGTTTCGCAGTTCAAAGAGAGTCATTACGCAAACAGAGAGCACGGACAGGAAAAACAGTTTCTGTGAATTGGACTCTGTGGGAAGACGGCGGAATGAAAGTGGATGATGCCACACTGGTTTTTTTGGAAAACACAATGGGTATTGCCCCTTTATCCACATTGGAAGGTATTCAGGCCTTTAAAGACGTCATTGCCGCAGGAGCACCTCAAGTGGCTGTATTAAAAGAACTTTCTGACGTTAAAATTGTTTCTAAAACTAGTGTGGATAATCAACCTCAAGAGCAAGGCACCACCACAACAAGTGAAGACAAAGAGTTATATGATTTTATTTGTCAGGAAATAAAAAAACTGATTTCTGAAATTTTGTATGTGGATGTATTAAAAATTGATCTTGATACGGACAAAAACGAATATGGGTTTGATTCTATATCTGTAACCGATCTTATTAACCGTCTAAACAAAAAATTCGGACTTGAGCTGACTCCGCCATTATTTTATGAATATAGCGATTTCTCTGCATTTTGTTCGATGCTCAGAAAAAAATACTCCCGTCAAATTGCATTGGTGTATGGTCAATTGGATTCCGACAAAAAACTGCCGCCACTTGTTCAAGATTCTATCTTGTCGCCCAGTCCTGTTAACTCCATTTCCAATTTCAATAATAGAACTTTTATAAATGAATCATATGAGGCTGAACCCATAGCCATTGTAGGCATGTCTGGCGTTATGCCACAGACCGCAGATTTAGATGAACTTTGGCAGCAAATATATCATGAGGCCGATTTAATTACAGAAGTACCGAAAGACCGTTGGGACTGGCGAGAATATTATGGCGATCCGCTTAAGGAGACGAATAAAACAAACATCAAATGGGGGGGATTTATGAATGAAGTTGACAAGTTTGATGCCCTCTTTTTCGGTATTTCACCGCATGAAGCTGAATTGATGGACCCTCGTCAACGCATATTTTTAGAAACAGTATGGAAAGTAATCGAAGACGCTGGTTATAAAACTTCTGATTTGTCTGGGAGTCAGACGGGGCTTTTTGTAGGTGTGGGCAATTCGGATTATAATGATGTGCTAATTGAAAATAAGACAGAAATTCAGGCTCATACACCATCGGGCTTATTTAACTCAATTTTAACAAACCGTATTTCCTATATCCTGAATTTGCATGGGCCAAGTGAGCCGATCGACACAGCTTGTTCAAGTTCTTTAGTTGCTGTTCATCGCGCTGTAGAGTCTATTAGAAGCGGCGAATGTGAAATGGCAATCGCAGGAGGAATCAATGTCATTCTCAGTCCCAAACTCTTTATAGCTCTGAATAAAGCGGGAATGCTTTCAGAAAGTGGACGCTGCCACACATTTGACCGTAGAGCTGACGGGTATGTGCGTGGTGAGGGAAGTGCTGCGGTGATGTTAAAACCACTCTGTAGAGCTATCGAGGATGGGGATACAATTCATGCCATTATAAAAGGTTCATCCGTAAATCATGGTGGACATGCCACTTCCTTGACTGCACCCAATCCAAACGCACAAGCCCGTTTAATCGTTGAAGCATGGAGAAAAGCAAATATTGATCCCGCTACCGCTGGCTACATCGAGGTTCATGGATCGGGAACACCTTTGGGAGACCCCATCGAAATCAATGGTCTTAAGAAAGCATTCGACGAATTATATTCCTACTGGGGACGGGATATTCCAGCAGAACCCCACTGCGGCATCGGTACGATAAAGACAAATATCGGTCATTTGGAATCAGCTGCTGGTATTGCAGGCTTGGTTAAGGTAGTGCTTTGTATGAAACAACAAAAATTAGTGAAGAACCTTCATTACGAAGAGCACAATTCGTACATTGAGTTAAATAACAGTCCATTTTATATTGTGAACCAGACTGGAGATTGGAGCCGGACAGGTAAGGATATACCGCTTAGAGCGGGCGTAAGTTCTTTCGGTTTTGGTGGAGTCAATGCTCATGTAGTGATTGAAGAGTGGATGAATCAGAAAAAACCAGCTGAAATAACAAAGCAGGCAAATGTGATTTGTATTTCCGCCAAAAATGAAGACAGATTGCATGCTTATGTTAAAAACATATTGAATTATCTCGAAAATAGCGATCCGGAAATATCCGATCTTTTCTATACACTTCAAGAGGGGCGGGACGAGATGGATGAAAGACTGGCTGTAGTAACGGATGATAAGCAGGATTTGATTGCTAAATTGCAAATGTATCTCCAGCATAAGTCGGCTACAGAACCTATTTACCGAGGAAATGCCAAATCCGGTTCAACCGTACTGAGTTCCCTGATGGATGGTGAAGAAGGAGAAGCATTTATTGAACACCTTATTAAAAAGCATAAGCTGAACAAATTAGCTAAATTATGGGTTTCCGGTATGGAAATAAATTGGAAACTATTATATCAATGCCTTCCTAATCGTATCCCATTGCCTGTCTATCCTTTTAAAGGTGAAAGATACTGGATATCTCCGTCTACCAAAATCGACACAGAAACTTCCAGCCAATACGCTTATGAAAATCATCCACTCATACAGCGGAATACATCCGATTTGTCGGAATTTCGATTCAGTTCAATACTTTCAGGACATGAATCTTATTTGGTACATAGTAATGAAGGAGAGTTCCCAGTATTTACTGGAGGAATTTTTCTGGAGATGGCTTGTGTGGCTGTTCAGGCCATAACAGGGTTACAAGAGCGCAAACTAATAGGGCAAGAACTCCACATAGCTCTTGAGGATATTCACTGGATTTCTTCCGTACAGACGAATACAGGCCCCTTTGATATCCATATCGGGCTTTGCCCGGAAGAAGATCAGTATATCAATTATGAAATCTATGGAGGATGTCGGACTCAAGATGAGCAAATGGTGTATAGCCAAGGAAATGGATTTATTGGGAGCTATTTAGAGCAAAACTTTGACATCGGAACTCTCCGTTCACAATTTCCACAGCTTGTGGAATTGACAGAGCAGTTTTATAAGGAATTTTACAGCTTGCAGGGGGCTACATTTGCCCGCCAAGAACTCTGGAGGATCGACTCTTTATATACAGGATTATGCGGAGCTTTGGCCAGACTTTTACCTACATCCGCTGAGTCAGATAACTTTCAGCAATTCGTACTCCACCCTTGTCTTGTAGATCTAGCTTTGCAGACTCTCGTATGGTTCGATGGACTAAACCAAGCAGAAAGTGAAAATTCACAAGAAATGGTAAATGCTTTTGTTATGCATAAATTAACAGTCTTACAAACGTACCCCAAGGCGTTGTGGATTCATATCCAGTACACTCCCGGCAGAGAGAGAAAGACATTCGATATAAACATGTTAGATGAACAAGGCAGACTATGTGTACGGATGGAAGGTCTTACCTATAACTGATCCGAAGGAGATTCTAACTATGACAAAAATGTTGATGTTTGAACCTATATGGTGTGATCAACTCTCTACTTCCAAGAAAATTGAATTTGAAAGAATTATTGTTTTGCTCTGCGATCCTGAAAAAGAATTTAAAGGAGATATATGTGAGTATCTAAAGGTGAAATTATCCTCAGCCTTTAAAAACCACTCTTTCAAAAATACAGTTGACGCGGTGGATTGTTCGCGTATAGATACAACTGAGAACCGCCGGGATCGAATATTTCGGGACTACGCTTTGCAGAGTTTTCAGGTATTAAAAAATGTAATGGAAAGCAAGCCACGGGGGCATATTCTTTTTCAAATCGTTTCAGTGCTTCCACGCCACGCAGAGCAACAATTGTGGGCTGGTTTAACAGGATTATTGCGTACTGCTAAGCTTGAAAATCCAAAAATAGTAGGACAATTTATTGAAATCAATTCGGCGTGTTCCGCAGAAAAGTTACTTTCCATTCTAAAAGAGAATAGTCAATATCCTCAGGAACATCATATTCGGTATGTAAATGATATACGTGAGACGGCTTCTTGGAAGGAGTGTAATGTACAGGATCAAAATCACACGATTGTAGAGCTTAAAAGCCCCGTCCCATGGAAAGATGGAGGGGTATATTTAATTACCGGAGGAACCGGTGGAGTTGGACAGATTCTCTCGCATGAAATAGCGGATACAGTAAAACATCCTACGATTCTTTTGGTCGGTCGCTCTCCTGTTAATAGCGCAAAGGGATTTCTTTCAGAACTGCAGGCTAAGGGGGCTAGAGTAATATATGAAAGTGTAGATATAACTGATTTAATATCTATCCAGAAATGGATGAATCTTGTAGTGGAAGAACACGGTCAATTTAATGGAGTTATCCATTGTGCAGGTGTTCATAAAGATAACTTTATTATAAAGAAGGATAGTTCCGAAGTTGATGAAATCATGTCTCCAAAGGTCGCGGGAACAGTGAATTTGGATGAAATAACTAAAGACATGAAGCTGGATTTTTTCCTAATGTTTTCTTCTGCCGCGGGTGCTGTTGGTAGTGTAGGACAGGCCGATTATGCGTTGGCTAATTCTTTTATGGATCGGTACGCAGCTTATCGGAATGAACTTGCCAATAGACGGGAGCGGTATGGTTGGACACAATCTATCAATTGGGCCCTCTGGGAACGTGGGGGAATGAAGGTAGATGATGTAACCAAGCATACGATGAAGGAAACCATGGGAGTAATACCTATGCTTTCAACCTCGGCCATTAAGGCTCTATACGCTGTTATGAAAAGTGAAAAACAGCAAGTGTTATGTGCAGAAGGTGAAGAACAAAAGCTTAGAAATTATATCCTTTGCAATCATGTCGCAAGCAACTTAAAAAATAAAGAACAGGCTTCCTCAATTATAGATAAACAACGATTAAGAATGCAGGTTCAAACTAAGTTAAAAGAATTAATGAGTAAAGAGTTAAAGCTTGAAGCATCCCAAATAGATGTGTTTGAACCTCTGGAAACATACGGTATTGATTCTCTAATTATTATGAGTGTGAACCGAAAGCTTGCTGAAGTATTCGATGATTGCTCAAAGACCTTGTTTTATGAATACAGAACATTACATGAGCTAAGTGAATATTTCACAGAAAATATGACAGACAGTTGCTTTGAATGGACAGGATTTCAGATAACTACTCAGGATGGAGGGGAATCACAGGGTCATACGCAAGTCGAGACACGGAAGTTAAGAGGGCAGCTTCTGAAAAAAACAAAAAAAACAAACTCTTTCTTCTATACGTCTTCTCCATCTTCACGGAATAAGCCAAAAGATCCTATTGCTATTATCGGAATAAGCGGGCATTATCCGGAGGCAGACAATTTGGATGAATACTGGAATAACTTGAAAAATGGAAAGGATTGTATTAGTGAAATTCCCACGGACAGATGGACATTGGATGATTTTTATGAACCTGATCCCAATAAAGCACTAGTTGAAGGGAAAAGTTACAGCAAGTGGGGGGGATTCCTGCAAGGATTTTCTAACTTTGATTCCTTGTTTTTTAATATCTCACCTCGTGAAGCCATCAATATGGATCCTCAGGAGCGCATATTTATCCAGACTTGCTGGGAAGCGCTAGAGGATTCCGGTTATACAAGAGCATTAATTAAGCAACGACATTTTGGAAAAGTCGGAGTATATGCGGGTATTACTAAAACTGGTTTCAGCCTCTATGGACCAACTTTTTGGAGCCAAGGTGATAAATTATTTCCACATACATCATTTAGTTCTGTAGCTAACAGAATATCTTATTTATTAAATTTGAATGGTCCTAGTATGCCTGTTGATACGATGTGTTCGTCCTCCTTAACGGCAATACATCAAGCTTGTCAGCATCTGCATAACGGAGATTGTGAAATGGCAATTGCTGGCGGAGTAAATTTGTATATGCATCCTTCCAATTATATAGAGTTATGCAATGCAAAAATGTTATCAGTAGACGGTAAATGCAAAAGCTTCGGGCAAGGTGCTAACGGATTTGTTCCAGGAGAGGGTGTGGGGGCAGTTATACTGAAGCCTCTATCACGGGCCCTCGCAGATGAGGATCATATTTATGCACTTATCAGTGCAAGTCATATCAATCATGGAGGTAAAACTAACGGTTACACCGTGCCTAATCCTGTTGCCCAAGGGAAACTCATCCGTGAGGCCATCCAAAAAGCGGGGGTTAATGCCCGAGCCATTAGTTACATCGAGGCCCATGGAACAGGAACGGAACTTGGAGACCCTATTGAAATAACGGGGCTTCAGCAAGCGTTTGATAAAGACACCCAGGATACAGATTTTTGTGCAATCGGCTCGGTTAAAACCAATATTGGACATCTTGAGGCTGCAGCTGGAATAGCGGGATTAACCAAAATCGTTCTTCAACTTAAACACAGTCAATTAGTACCTAGTCTGTACGCAGATAAGCTAAATCAGAATATAAATTTTTCTAAAACACCTTTTTTTGTGCAAAATCAACTATCGGAATGGAAAAGGCTATTACTGAATACTGGGAAGGAACTTCCAAGAATTGCGGGTATTTCTTCTTTTGGCGCTGGGGGCTCCAATGCCCACGTTATTATCGAGGAATATATCCCTAAGGCAGAAAGC
>RCUF01000290.1_pt1 | contig 20649 bp, 18 predicted proteins | sample 2166311 | NCBI WGS metagenome assembly RCUF01 (sample SAMN09932608, study PRJNA488358) | compost metagenome | feature: garden; material: soil; isolation source: compost soil in 4-hydroxybenzonitrile-enriched culture | place: Germany: Experimental Botanical Garden Goettingen | collected 2016-01-27
ATGGCTACTTTTATAAAACTGCATTTTTGCATTTTTTCCTGATATCTTGCCTCTCCACTGCTAAAAGAGCGTCCCTCAAAGTTATCTTAGATAACTGTTGGGACAGCCTTATTAAATCAATTGCTAACGATTTAAATCTATTTATGCCTTCTAAATACTTCAACGGGTATTCTGACAGAGCTCAATTGAACGAATCTTTTATATGTTTTTCAAATTATTAAAATCATTCCCACCTCTATCATTTATACTTTTTAAGAGCACCCTGTATGATTTATCATAGAAATTAGCTATGATAAATACTGAAAGTTACATACCTGAATGCGAAAATACTTAATCGAAAATAGCATAAGCTGCATAAGTTGCATAAGTTGGATAAATCCCACTATTTAGGATAGTACTATCAAGTCTGTTCGAACAAATATTACTATTATTAGCAAAGGAGTGCCCCAATATGGAGAATCGTCTTCTCGATTATTTTATCGCGGTTGCTGAAGAGCTTCATTTTACGAAAGCCGCTGATAAGCTAGGCATATCGCAGCCTACTCTCAGTCATCAAATTCGTCTTCTTGAGCATGAGCTTGGAACCTCATTATTTCATCGTTCCGGCAAAAAGAATCACCTCACACAGGCCGGTATGATTCTGCTGGAGCATGCCAGACGAGTCTCCTATGAACTGGATCAAGCTAAGCTGGAAATCGGTGAGCTCGTGGGTATGCAGCGTGGTCGTCTGCGAATTGGGTGCTCGGGCAACCACCTTTTAACAGATGCACTGATTTCTTTTCACAGGCAGCACCCTGGTATTGAGCTCATTGTTATTGAACTTGCAACAGATGAGACACGAGATGGACTATTGGAGAACCGCCTGGACCTTGGTGTCGTGTTCCTGCCGCTTCAGGATGAACAGCTTGTCTGTCTGCCCTTATTTGAAGAGGAATTAGTGCTTGCTGTATCCTCTGATCATGAGCTCGCTGCTCAAAAATACATACAGCTGGGACAATTAGCACAGCTTCCGCTTGTTTTGTTCCCACATAAATTTCTTGTAAGACAGATGATTGAGTCCGCTTGTCAAAACATTGGTGTCGTGCTGAAACCAGTCATGGAGCTGTCTACCATGGAATCACAGCTGCAAATGACCGCACAGCAAGTTGGAGCCACTGTTCTTCCCAAATCATATGCCGACGCAACACAACTGGGTGATCACATCACATTCATTCCTTTTACTGAACCATCACCCAGAAAAAACGTAGGAATTGTCTATCGCAGGGACATTTATATGGATTCCACCATTCAGAGCTTTATACAACATCTGACTAAATAACAACAAGCTTCGCGTACGGTAATCATATACCGACTGCGAAGCTTGTTAATTTTGAGCTTTTTATTTACGGCCTAATCACCAGATCGACAATCGTATCCTGTTTATCCAGTGACACTACATGTTTTCCAATTGATTTTCGATCCGAAAGCGGAGCATTCTCAGAGCTAAAGTCAAAGACTGCGCCTTCTTTCGTCATCGCATGGAATGTGATCGGTTCCTTACAATGGAATCCATCAATAATGATGTTGCCATTTGGTTTAACTCGTTTACCCTCTTTGAACTCGAAGGTTTGAACACCTTTACCGCCGCGGCTTTGCAGCGGATAATCCAGCAATAAGCTGCGCTTGGCATAGCCAAGATCGGATACGACGAGAATTTCTCCCTCTTCGCCTTCTACCCATAACCCGGCAACCACTTCATCATCATCCTTAAGGCCAATTCCGCGAACACCTGCTGAGACGCGACCCATCGCATTTACCTCTTGTTCAGCAAAACGAATAGCCATCCCTTTTGCTGTAATCAGCAAAATTTCCTGATTGTTCTGACTGACCGTTACCGAGATTACTTCATCTCCATCAGCCACTTTGCAGGCAGCAACAGCATTTGAACGCTTGGTCTCATATTCCTTAAGCTCTGTTCGCTTAACCTGTCCTCTCTTAGTGATGAAGACAAGACTCTGATTTGTTTCCTCGAAGCTCTTCATCGGAATCACGCTAACGATTCGATCCTCTTTTGCCATCGGAATCACGTTCACAATTGCTGTTCCGTTATCCTTCCACTTAAATTCAGGAATTTGATGGACAGGAAGCAAGAAATATTGCCCCCGCTGCGTGAAGATCAGAATATTTTCCAGCGTATCAACATCCAGCACATGCTTGATGTAGTCGCCTTCCTTCACACCAGAACCTTCACGCTCGCCACCGGAACGGGTGAACGACAGCATACTCGTACGTTTGATATACCCTTCATTCGACAGAGTAACAAGCACGTCCTCCTGAGCAACTAGTACTTCCAGATTTACCTTAAGTTCTTCTACCTCACCCTGAATTTCAGAGCGACGATCAATACCATATTTATCACGAATTTCGAGCAATTCTTTTTTAATAACAGCAACTAACTTCTTATCACTGTCGAGAATACCACGTAATACCGTAATCTTCTTCAGAATATCGTCAAGCTCTTTCTGAAGTGAAGTAATCTCCAAATTTGTAAGACGGTATAATTGCAAGGTCAGAATAGAATCCGCCTGGCGCTCAGTAAAGCCGAACATCCATTGCAGGTTGTTTTGGGCATCCTGGCGGTTCTTGGATGCTTTGATCGCAGCGATCACTTCATCCAGAATGTTCAAGGCTTTAACCAAGCCTTCGAGAACATGAGCACGATCCTCCATTTTCTCCAGCTCAAACTGGGTCCGATGAGTAACAACCTCGCGCTGATGGGCGATGTAGGCATCCAGCATTGCTTTCAAGCCGAGCTGTCGAGGTGCTTTGTTCACTATAGCCACCATATTGAAGTTGTAAGTAACCTGAAGATCTGTCTTCTTCAAAAGGTAAGCCAGAATCCCGGCGGCATCCGCATCTTTTTTCAGTTCTACGACGATTCGGAGACCGTTACGTCCGCTCTCATCGCGTACTTCTGCAATCCCGTCGACCTTTTTCTCAAGTCGAATATTCTCCATCGCAGTAACGAGACGTGATTTCACGACCTGATAAGGAATTTCCGTAACTGTGATCTGCTGTTTACCACCACGGAGCGTCTCAATTTCTGTCTTGGAGCGCAAATAAATACGACCTTTGCCGGATTCGTAAGCATCACGGATACCTTCTTCACCCATGATGATCCCGCCTGTTGGAAAATCCGGTCCCTTGACATATTTACGAATGTCCTCCATGCCTAGTTCAGGATTCTCCATCACAGCGATACAAGCATCGATCACTTCCCGTAAATTATGGGGAGGGATCTCTGTAGCAAAACCTGCGGAAATACCGCTTACCCCGTTGACGAGTAGATTAGGAAAACGCGAAGGAAGTACTACTGGCTCCATTGCCGTATTATCAAAATTGTCCTTAAACGGAACCGTACGCTTCTCAATATCACGCAGCAGCTCCATAGCAATCGGAGACAATCTGGCTTCCGTATACCGCATTGCAGCTGCCGGGTCATCGTCCTGAGAGCCCCAGTTACCATGACCGTCTACAAGCACATGCCCCATTTTCCATGGCTGCGCCATCCGTACCATACCTTCGTAAATCGAGGAGTCGCCGTGAGGATGATAATTACCCATTACGTCTCCTACGGTTTTCGCTGATTTTCGATATGGCTTATCCGGTGTATTGCCCGAATCGTACATCGAATAAAGAATCCGGCGCTGTACTGGCTTCAAACCGTCGCGAACATCTGGAATAGCGCGGTCCTGAATAATGTATTTGGAATACCGTCCAAAGCGGTCTCCCACGACTTCTTCCAGAAAGGCCGGCAAAAAGTTTTCCATTAAACTCAAATCAAGTCACCTTCTATTCCTCATACTCCGTAAAATCAACATTTTCAACAATCCAGCGTTTGCGAGGATCTACTTTATCTCCCATAAGTGTAGATACTCGGCGCTCTGCCTTGGCCGCATCCTCAATTTGAACCTGCAGCATTGTACGCGACTCGGGATTCATCGTCGTTTCCCATAATTGCTCAGGGTTCATTTCACCGAGACCTTTGTAACGCTGCAGCTCAAAATTTTTGCCAAATTCCTTCAAATAATTTTGCAGCTGCTCGTCACTCCACGCATAACGCACCGTTTCCAGCTTGCCGGAACGACGAGTAATTTTGTATAGCGGTGGCTGAGCGATATATACTTTGCCTGCATCAATGAGCGGCTTCATGTAACGATAAAAGAACGTAAGCAGCAATACCTGAATATGGGCCCCGTCCGTATCGGCGTCAGTCATGATGATAATCTTCGAATAATTGCTGTCCTCTACGGCGAATTCTGTTCCAATACCTGCGCCAATAGCCGAAATAATCGCACGATACTCATCGTTCTTTAAAATGTCAGCGAGCTTTGCCTTTTCCGGATTCATCGGCTTACCCTTTAACGGCAAGATAGCCTGAATTTTAGAGTCGCGCCCTTGCTTCGCTGAACCACCTGCAGAATCCCCTTCGACGATAAATAGCTCATTTCGAGTGAAATCCTTCGACTGCGCAGGAGTGAGCTTGCCGCCAAGATTCGTGCTTTCACTCCTCTTCTTGCCAGTGCGCATCTCGTCCCGAGCCTTGCGGGCAGCTTCACGTGCACGCGAAGCCTGAATTGCCTTCTTAATAAGCGTTTGAGCCACTTGTGGATTTTCTTCGAGGAAGAGCGCCATTTTTTCAGAGACTACAGTATCAACAGCACTTCGCGCGGAAGCGCTACCGAGTTGATCCTTTGTTTGGCCGACAAACTCGACTTCAGACATTTTGACGCTGATGACTGCCATCATGCCTTCCCGCAAATCGTTGCCTTCCAGATTTTTATCCTTTTCTTTCAGGATGCCGTTCTTACGCGCATAATCATTCATAACACGGGTGTAAGCCGTTTTAAACCCCGTCTCATGCGTACCACCGCCGCGCGTAGGAATCGAGTTCACAAACGAAACCAAGGTTTCCGTATAACCTGCGTTATACTGTAAAGCTACCTCTACCTCGATTTCATCCCGCTCAGCATAAAAATGGACTACATCATGCAGAACATCCTTCCCGTCATTCAGGAATTCAACAAACTGGCTGGCTCCTCCTTCATAGAAGAATTCATCAGCACGATCTGAACGTTCATCCTTAAGTGTTACTTTAAGACCCGAGTTCAGAAAAGCGATCTCCTGCAGACGTTCAGAAAGTGTATCATAATTGAGTCCTATACCGTTAACAAATACTCGAATGTCTGGTTTAAAGGTTACTTTTGTTCCGGTCCGATTCGTATTTCCCAGCACCTCAAGCCCAGTAACAGGTTCGCCGACATGCTCTACACCCTTCTTATCAACCCAGTACTCGAAGCGCATGCGATGGATTTTACCTTCACGATAAATATCGACCTCAAGCCACTCGGACAGCGCATTCGTTACTGAAGCGCCAACGCCGTGCAACCCCCCGGATTTCTTATAGCCCGATCCGCCAAATTTACCTCCGGCATGCAGTATCGTATACACCACCTGCGGTGTTGGTATTCCTGTCTTATGCATTCCTGTCGGAATGCCGCGTCCATTATCAAAAACGGTCACAGAACCGTCCTTGTTCAAGGTAATGTCGATTTTGGAACAATACTTCGCCAAATGCTCGTCGACAGCATTATCAACAATCTCCCATACCAGATGATGAAGTCCCGACGAGCTCGTACTACCGATATACATACCTGGTCGTTTGCGTACCGCAACAAGCCCCTCGAGCACTTGAATGTCGTCCGCGTCGTATCCCGAAGCCGCAGGGCTATTCGTGGCCTTGGAGGCGTCTTCGAACAAATCGATTTGTTCCGCCATTCATGCTCCCCCTTTATACTTCTTTATGTAGTTTCCTACACTCATAATGCAAACAGATGTTTTGTTATACTTGTCCATTTTAATTCAATATATCCTGTTTCGTAAAGACAAGGAATGAAACAACCAAAGAACAAGCTCCCCAAATCGAAAGAACTGCCAAGGAAAAACCGAGTGTCATTCCTTCAATCGGTGCCGGAGTTCCAGCCAAATAATTCGTCAATCCAAGATTAACCATAAATAAATATTTAGCGCTGGTCCATGCAGAAGCCATATTGGACAATATGCTGCCCGCTATCAATGCCGCCATCATAATAACGATGCTTGCCGCTGTACTCCTTACGAGAACAGACACCATAAATGCAAGTATCGCCACAACAATCCCAACAAACCAGATCAAGCCGGTCTGCATCAACAAATATTTCCACTGCGGTACACCATGTACAGTTGACATATCCACTTCTGAGCCATTCAATTGAAATCCGGTAAACACGGGCATATTGAACCCGCCATAACCGAAAAACAATCCGGAAATCAAATAGCAGATAATCACGGTACACACAACAGTAAGCGAAACGAACATGAGCAGTGTTATTAATTTGCTAAGCAGCACCTTCCACCTTCGAATCGGCCTTGTCAGTAGCATTTTTACCGTTCCCATGGTTCGTTCCGATGACACAATATCAGAGCCTATCCCCATGATCAGTAGAGGAATAAACAGCGAAGCTGCATTGTTTAAAAATTCCCTTGTAAAAGATACTCCCCCCGGCTGCGCGGGATTGACATCATGCTCTAAATAATATTTCAGCTGTTGAATGTATATTTTGCGGTATTTTTTCCATTCCTCAGGAACCCTGTCGCTTCCAAGCGAGTTCTGATTATCTGTAATCGCCTGCTGTACCTCTCTTCTCCAGTCTGTACCGAACTTTTCCCGTTTGCTCTCCGACTCCCTTAGCTGGGCATAGGCAAATAGCGGTACAAGCACAAGCAGCACAAGCAGTACGACGTAAAAGCGCTTTTTACGAATCATTTTTATTGTTTCATTTTTAATTAAGAGCAACATACTACTCAATACTCTCACCATCCGTCATTTCGAGGAACAATTGCTCCAATGTTGGAGAAATTTTCTGTATAGCCTTGACTGAAATCTTACGACCTACTAGCTGTGGAACGATATCCGTGACATCCTCGGGAGACATTTGGGTAACAACTGCGTTACCGCTGATAGCTGCAATAGTCGCATGATCGAATACCCTCTCGGCGTTCTCAACGATAGATGCCCCGGCTTGACGAAGCAGCTTCTCTCCTTCTGAACGCGGCTCCAGCTCCCAAATAACATAGCTTGAGCTGCCTTCAATCAGTTCTTCTACAGTACCAACGGCAAGAACCTTCCCGTGACTAATAATCGCCACACGATCACACAAGAGCTGAATTTCGCTGAGTAAATGGCTTGAAACAAATACTGCCATCCCCTCATCAGCCAATTTACGAATAAAACCTCTAAGCTCATGTATCCCTTTGGGATCAAGACCATTTGTGGGCTCATCGAGAATTAGCAGTTTGGGCCTGCCTAGCAATGCCAGTGCTATACCCAGACGCTGGCGCATACCAAGTGAATATGTTTTGACTTTATCATGTATCCGCCCATCAAGGTCCACCAGCTTCGTCACTTCTGAAATACGTGATTCATCCACATTCGGCATCATCCTGGCGAATTGCTCAAGGTTCTCCCATCCAGTCAAATAGCTATATACTTCTGGATTTTCCACAATAGAGCCAACATATGCAAGTGCACGCTCCGGCTCTTTATGTACCTCATAACCACATATCGTAACTCGTCCTTCTGTAGGAGTAATCAGATCGACGAGCATTCGGATCGTCGTAGTCTTGCCCGCACCGTTTGGTCCTAAAAATCCAAATACTTCGCCTTCCTTAACATCAAAGGTTACGTCTTTGACTATCCAGCGCTTTCCGATCCTCTTCTTCAAGGATTGTACCGATAACACATTTTTTCGCTCAGTTACGACTACCTGATCATCAGTAGACATAAGCTTCACTCCTTATGCACATTCATTTATGAGGAATCGCCAGCCCTTGTATGATTCGATCAGCAATCAACTGATAGCTGTCACCATTAGGATGAAAATGATCGCTCGACAAATAACGAGCACTGTTGTTCATATATAAATCGTATGTCGGAACGATAAGAGAGCCTTCGTATGGATCCATGACCTCCATCGCTATCAAATTCCAGGAGCTTACCGCCTTGTTCCCAATATCCCTCATACCTTCAATTTCAGTAAAAGGATTATACAGACTGACATACACGAGTCTGGCATGCGGGTTGATTTGATGCAGCTTCTCTACAACCTTACTTAAATTTTCTCCTGCTTTCTTTACAGCAGCTTCGAGATCCAGTTCCGTGGGAAGATCTCCTCCGTTTACCACTGAATTCCCGTCAAAAAGATCATTTCCGCCTATCGACAATATAATGATCCCGGCTTGTCTTAAAGAATATTGGACGCCTTCTTCATCCAGGAGCGGAATGAGTTTAGCTGTGGTCAGCCCATTAATTCCTAAATTGTTTATCAATTTGGATTCGTTATTATTGTTATTGATCAGCTCAACTGTCCTTTTTGCAAAACCAGCACCGGTATCATCGCCAGTCCCCTTAGCTAATGAATCACCAATCGCTGCCACATCATAATTGTTACCCTGCGGTGCAGTGAATTCTTGAGATAAATGGGCCTGTTCCTCTCCTTGTGCAGGCTGAACAATATCCTTCACAGCATATAGGAATCCCAGAACCAGGATCACAGTAGATACAGCCGACAACAGGCCGATAATCCGCCAAATTCGGGATGTTGTATTCATTGTGTTCCTCCTTAGTTGGCATATGACAATAACATAATCCTTCTTCGAGCAAGATGCAAATGACCTGCTTCACTTAAAAAGAACCTGCCCTTTTGGGCCAGGTTCATAAATTCATAACATGCCTTATCGTCGGCCCCGCCTTTTGATTTTTCCGAATCCAGATTTCTTTTTAGGTGTAGTAATCGATTTTTTCGGTGAATCAAACCAGCTGGAGCTGCTGTCTTTGGATTTTGAAATACTACCTCGGGATTTATCTTTACTGCTACTATCACCAGATTGCCTGGAGAAAATACTGCCGCCAGAGCCTACCGAATCCGAGCTGTCTGTTCCCCTTCTAATCAGGCTGCCTTTCTTATTCACGGTTAATGGTGCTGTAATTTTTTTATCTACATCCGTAGCCTGTTTATATGTTCCCTGCTTGGGTTGATAGACATCTTTACTAGAATATCCGCGGTATTTGCCCCCGCCGTCAAGTGAATCGAACAAGCTTCCAATAATACTCGCCGTGATGTATCCTTGCAAAAAGCTGTTATCATAGTTGTTGCGCACATATTCCTCGGAATCTACCTCAATGAGAGTATCCTCCGGTTTATCCGGATCACGCTGCAAATGGTACCATTCATTACTGTATACGAGAAACATCCGCTCCGGATCTTCCGCAGAAATTTGCTTCGGTGATCGCTGATCTTCCAGCGCTTTGGCAACTTCAGGCACGGTCTGACCAGCAGCACGATATACATAGGATGTAGCGTTGCCGTCCTTATTCACTGACTCCAGCGGGTATGACTCACTGATTGTTGACGACATCCCGCAGCCACTAAGCAGTGATATTATTAAACTAATTGAGAGTAACCACTTTATTGACAAAGCCGAGCGTGCTTTCATATGAACCACTCCTAGTTCGCTCTAATCACTTTTACGTCTGCAGAGATTATTTTTTCGCCATCATATAGCATAAATCTCCCATTCATCCATTCAATTCTTAATAGAGCATTACGATCTGATTGATACTGCCAGACATGCTGTTCTCCACCTTGCATAAAAGGAGTTCGGCCGCTGACATCTACATGACCAATAAACTCTTCTTCCATAAAATATAGAGTATCATCAAGCTCCAGTTCCGTAGGAACCTCAGCAGGATTATCCAGACGCCCATCTATCGGATGATAGAGCTGATATTGAAGCGTTTCGCGTTCCTCAATATGCAAATAACTGAGATCCTTGCCATCCATTAACGTGAGCATCACTGCATTGCGGCTGCGGTTATGAACTCTGCCGACTACCTCGTAAGTAACGAGAGAAACCTCGCATATATCTCCAGGTGTTAAGCCTAGCATACTTTTCTCAGCCTTGGGCGGCTCCTGCTTCGCAAATATATTTTTAACCCTTTTCCATACGCTTCCCATTTACAAAGCTCCTCTTCTTCTATTTTACGTAGACTATCGGCTAGCAATCTTCTTACAGACAAGAGGAAATAATCAGTGCCCCAACGATATGTAAAGCTCCAGAGAATAGGCCATATCCCAATTTCCCCTGCTGTGTTCCAGCTTCAAGATCAAACTTAGCCACAATTCTGAGCAGATAATGAACGAGATTCTCAATCACTAACAAGATAATAAATGACACAACGGACACGACAATCGCTTCAAGCAGATCATTTGAAGTCGAAATGGAGGATGACAATATATACCCCTGCGCAAACAGCTTCATGATCATTCTCGATGTCACTGCCATGTTTCCGTTTTTTACTTCCTCAAAATCCCGATATTTAGTAAATAAGGAGTCAACAAACATTAGTACAAAAAGAAGCACAGCCCCCACCAAGGTCCATACCGTTATACCCACCAAAATATTAAAATCCATATCTTCTCCTCCGTGATCCCGGTATATTATTCAAACAAAAACGAAGGAGACTAGTACGAGTTCCCCTTCGCTTCTGGATGAATCACATGCAGGCTCGATTATTTGTTATCTTCGTATTGCTTCATCAGTGCTGCGAGCTCATCTTCAACTGCTTTATCTTTACCAAGCTTCTCAAATTCGTCGTCCAGACTAGCAGAATTTGCATTCAGTTCATTGCTCGCTTCTGCCTGCGCTTCCATTTGCAGCATCTTATCTTCCATACGTTTGAGGCCGCTGGCAGCGGAATCCGAACTGAAGCCTGTCATTGCTTTGTTAATTTCAGTTTGAGCCTTGGCTGCATTATAGCGGGCAACGAGCGTTTCACGTTTATTTTTCATTTCCGTCAATTGCTTGCGCATTTCTTCGAGCTTGGCACGAAGCTGATCTGCAGATGTTTTGTTGGAATCATAGTTGACTTTGTATTCATTCATTTTCGTCTCTGCAGCCTTCTTCTCTTCCAATGCACGGCGAGCTAAGTCAACGTTCTGAGCTTGTGCAGCTGTATGAGCTTGTTCTGTACGTTTTTTTACGAGAGCTTCTTGCTCTTCGTACAACAGTTTGAACTTTTTCTCAATCGCAATTTGAGCCGCTACCGCTTTCTCTGCATCCTCCAGATCTTCCTGCATATCGCGGATGTACTGATCTGTCAATTTGATTGGATCTTCCGCTTTATCAATGAGAGCATTAATGTTTGACATCGTTAAATCACGCAATCTTTTAAATATGGACATGTAACCGTTCCTCCTAAAAAAGTCAGATTATGAATTGTTTTATGATTAATGTTTACGTAACAGCTTTAGCAAGGTTTCATTCCTCGTAAAAAAACTGCTAAAAAATTAAAAACCGCCCAAGCTTATAGCTAAAAGCGGTTATCTTGTCATTATTTAGTTTTTATTTTCCGATAAACTCCTGAACCCAATATCCATTATAATAGCCAACGCCTATCAAATTATAATTGGCATTCATAATATTAGCTTTGTGACCCGGGCTGTTCATCCAATCCTCAACAACTTCTTCAGCACTTTTCTGCCCCTTGGCGATGTTCTCACCAGCATAACGGTAAGTAATGTTATAAGCGTCCATCATATCAAACGGGGAACCATACAAGGGAGATGTGTGGCTAAAATACTTGTTTTTGAACATGTCAATTGCTTTATCCTTAGCCATTTTCGATAAATTGGTATGGACGGTTAGCGGTTTAAGTCCCGCCGCAGCTCGTTCCTTGTTCACCAGTGCAACTACTTTTGCCGCGCGTTCGTTCTGAATTTGGGCATAGACAGCTGCCATAGATTTTGAAGTTGCTGCGCTTGCATTTCCACTCCCGGATGGTACAAAACTCAGCGACGCCGAAAAGAGAGAGAGTACCAAGCCTGCTGAAGCCCATCTCATGGTTCTCTTCTTCATGTTACTTCTCCTCCTTATGCTTGTTTAGCTCATATGAGAAGGCCTTGTCACATCATAACATGAGTGCATGTCACCCTGCATAAGAAATTTGTGGAAATTTAATTTTTTTTGCTTCATTATTTCTTGTAGCTAGTCGCATTTTCCTTTGTCAGTTTTTGATAAGGTATCCAAATATATTGACTGTCTGTAATTTCGAAACCTAAACTTTCTTTTGTAATTTCACTTCCTTTTGCTAATAAAGAAGCAAGCAATACAGCAGCTTTTCCTTGATTGTCAGAATCATTCAAAACAGTGCCCAGCATGGTTCCTTGCTTAAGGGCTTGCAGAGCAGGCGCTGTAGCATCTACACCTACAACAGGCATATACTTGTCACCTGTAAAATATCCAGCTTCCTTCAAAGCATCGATTGCTCCAAGCGCCATGTCATCATTGTTCGCAAAAACGGCTTCAATCTTGTCTCCTTTATCCTCCAGGAATGAAGCCATTTTTTCCTTGGCTTTTTCACGGACCCACATCGCTGTATCCTCTTCCAATTTCTCCACTCTAATACCCGCATCTTCTACTGCCTGAATCGAATATTGCGTACGAAGCTCCGCGTCCTGATGACCAGGCTCCCCCTTTAACATTACATATTGGAGTACATTGTCTCCGTTCTTATCTGCCTCTGGATGACGATTCCAATAGTCCACAATAATCTGGCCGGACATCGTACCGGACTCTTCTGCCTTAGCACCGACGTAGTATACCTTATCCCATTTCTTCATATCTTCAGGCAGCGGCTCCCGATTCAAAAATACGACCGGAGTATCCTTTGCCTTCGCCTTGTCGATAATGACTCCTGCTGCCGTGCGGTCAACCGGATTAACGATCAGTGCATTCATCTTCTTCGATAAAAACGCATCGATTTTACTATTCTGTGTTGGCTGTGAATTTTGGCTGTCTGTGATTTCAAGCTTTGCAATCCCGCTTGCATTCTTTTCAATCGATTTACGGACAGCTATCATAAAAGTATCCTCAAATTTGTATATTGCTACGCCGATTTTATTTGTTGAACCCCCACCGAGTCCTTCATTTTTATCTTCATTCGAGCACCCTCCCAGAACGAAAGCAAGCGCTGCGGCAGCCAACATAACAGAAGCAATTTTTTTCATATGTTTGACCTCCTGGAGTAATTCCCGGTTTCTAAATTTTTCCTAAGGATACGTTTCATTATGTCTACATTTTATAATTCTGCAAATCTAAAATTCTGAGATGTTCTATTAAAATTCTAACTTACTGAAATCCGACCTATTTTACAAAAGGAAAAAGCAATTTCTGATTTTCCGGCCACAGCATGTTGTCAAGATCGATCAGCTTTGTATCTGTTGGAATTTTATCCTCCAGCTTTTCTCCATTTGCGGCCTCTACAGCAGCCCGTACAGCCAAATATCCATTGTTAAATGGGTTCTGCACAACCATCGCCTGAACGGTCTGCTCCTGTAATAGCTCCAGCATCTCGGGCGGGTTATCGAAGGTGATCATTTTTATTTTGCCACCGAAGCCCATTTCCTTGACAGCTCTTCCCGCTCCGATCGATGACTCGGCATTTAACGCCACGATACCATCAAGTCCTGGATAGCTGCTTAACATTTCTTTTGTTTGGGTATACGCAACCCATTCATCTGAACCACAGTATTTGATATCGACCACTTTTATTGCCGGGAATCTGGCAATATAGTCAAGAAAACCTTCCTCCCTCTGATCAGCATTCCGGGCACCCAGTACATAATTAATAATCCCGATGTCCCCTTGTTCATTAGTAAGCTGCACTAGCCTTTCAGCTGCCTTCTGTCCTGCTTCATAATTGTTCGTCCCGACATACGTCTTCACTTTGGCAGAAGCTACTTCAGAATCCATAGAAATGACCGGAATATTATAATACGAGGTTCTGTCTGTTACTTGTCCTAATGCTTCATAATTTGAGGCCGACAAAATGATCACATCCGGTCGTCTCTCTATTGATTGCTCCATCAGTGCTATCTGACCCTTAATATCCATTTCATTCTCAGGGGCGATAAAATTCAATTTTACGTTGTATTCCTTGGCCGCCACCTCGGCACCCATTTTGATCGTATTCCAATAATCTCCCCAGTCACGTTTAACAATCATATCAACCACCAACACCTTGCCCTCACCCTGCAGATTAGAGCCAGATGAACAGGATGCCAGAACAAATATGGACAACAGAAGCAGCATCAAGGTGAAAATACGACAATTTTCATTTTTTCTTCTCATTGATTACTCTGCCTCCCCTGATTGCTCAGCTCTTTCGATGGGGATTACAATTGTTACAACCGTACCCTCTTCAGGCTCACTCTCATAATGCAGTCCGTAAGACGGTCCATAATAAAGGGATATCCGCTCCTGTACGTTACTTACACCAACACCAGACCCTCTCTCACTTCGGGTATCACCTGACAGTAGCCCTTTTAATGTCTTTTCATTCATACCAATCCCGTTATCACTAATTTTGAACTCCACATGATCGTCAACAATAGATGCCGAAATCTCAATGTATCCAGGTTCTGCCGATTTCTCAATACCATGATGGATCGCATTTTCAACTAGCGGCTGAAGGATCAGCTTCAAAGTTAGATGTTGCAGCACTTCTTCATCCGCCTTTATCTCGTAACGGAATTTATTTTTAAATCGAATCGTCTGAATAATCAAATAATGCCGGATATGCTCTAGCTCGTCACCTATCGAAATAATATTGTTACCTTTACTAAGACTAATTCGGAAAAATCGGGAAAGCGATGTTATCGTCGTCACAACCTCTTCATTTCGGCCCATTTCTGCCATACGAGTAACCGAATTAAGCGTGTTGTACAGAAAATGAGGATTGATTTGTGATTGCAGCACATTCAGCTCACTCTTGCGCTTGGCCTCCTGCTCTTGAATAATCTGATCCATCAGCTCACGAATACGCCGAAGCATCAAATTAAACCGTTTGGATAATTGCTCAACCTCATAAGCTCCCTTAACGTAGACATTCGTTCCAAAATCGCCCTTCTCCACCATTTTCACAGATTTCTCCAGTCTTGCGATCGGCTGCGATATTTTCGCGGAAATATACAGATTAATAATTAAAATTATAGCTAATGCGATTAAAAGAAACCGATACAGAAAATCTCCAAGCTCTTGTTTTGTTGTCAAAAATTCATCTGCATAAGCGACACCGACAATTTTCCACCCGGCCGGCTTCACCTGCTGAATCGTAATGATTCTTTGCTCACCATCCATATCATCCTGATAACTGCCATAAGTATAATTAAGAACAGGCTCCAAATTTTCGTATTTTAAGCCTGCATAGATTAACTGCTGCTGCGGATGATAGACGATATTTCCTACTGAATCGATGATATATACATATCCCTTTTTCCCTAGACTGACTCTTTGGCTAAACTCATCAATCGTCCGGAAATTGATATCTATAACAAGAACGCCTTGCTTAATTAATGAATTATCCCGATAAGTTATCATCTTGCTCATGGATACGACCCAGCGATAATCCGATTTAAACAGGTTTTGAATGTGCGGAGGCGTAAATTGTAAGGCTCCAGGGTTCTGCTCCGCCGATTCGAACCAGACCTGCTCTGTTAATTTTGTGTTTTTTCGCATAGGCAAAGAAGGCGTATTATTCACGAGCTTGCCGTCCTTAGTAAAAAGGGCGATAGATACGAGATCAGCCCTCGTATTTAAAATCGTCTCCAGTTGATCCCCAAGCTCCTGATCATTTCGAATATCAGATACCTGACTTACCTTAGCCTCAACTACTTCAAAAATATCCTCCATGCCCGTTACGTACAATTCGAGGTTGGAGGTTACCTGCTGAATAATCTGACTGATTGTCAAATAAGTGTTCTCCTCAGCCGCTTTTGAGAATCGATCAAACAGTAAAGCGCTTACCAAAATAACGACCAACAGAGTAATAGTAATAGAGGAAACGGAGATCAATACCTGAATTTTACGAACATGAAACCTTTTGATAAATCCTGAAATTGCTCTCCACCATTTCATATCGTTTTCGCTCCGCCTCTATACTCTTTCGGAGATATACCAAACTTTTTGCGAAAGCAGAAGCTGAAGTAATTCGGGTCTGCAAAGCCTACTTGATCAGCGATCTCAAAAGCTTTAAGATCACTCAAGCGCAGCATATTTTGCGCCGCTTCCATCCGAACGTTCATCAAATAATTGACAAAGGTCATCTTCGTCTCTTTCTTAAAAATGCTGCTGAAATATCCCGTACTTATGTGCAGGTGCTTACATACTTTTGTAATCGAGAGATCCTGTTCTCCATAATGCTTATTAATATAAGCCTTTGCTTCCTCTACCAATAGGTTATAGCTGCTCTGCCGATGATAAGCTATGGAATTCTTCAGCTTCATAGACATGTTAATGAACCATGCTTTCGCCTCTTCAGCGTTAGTAAATTTCGATAGCTGAGAAAGGAAGACAACACCACCATCGAACAGCTGATCCAAATCCACATGCACGTCCTGAGCTGCCTTTATAACCGCGGTTAGCATCATCAGTAAGTATACATGAAAATCCTGATAGCTTATCCCACTATCTATCAAGCCTGCGAACAACTCTTCGATCAGATCTGTAAGCTCTCTATCGCTCCCAACCTTCAGGCAACGGATTAGTTCTTTTTCCCTGGTCTCATCAAAAGTTATCGCAGGAAAAGGTTGAGATTCTACGTCACCTATCCAAATCACTTTATTGCTGCCCAGAATCATTCGATAATCGAGTGCTCGCTCGGCCTCTTGAAAAGAATTATACACACCCGCTATATCCGATATGGTAGAACCGACTCCAATCGTTACCGTAAGCTTCAAATAACGTTCTATACTGTATCTGATCTCTTCCAGAAGATTTAACGTAGGTGTTAAAGCATTACCCATTTCATCACTGGCAACGTTCCCATAAACGCTCAAAAGCACCACTTCATCATGGTGAATAAAAACTTTGTCTTTTGGGTTATGATGCATGATTTCGTCAACAATATTCAGTATCGCAAACAGCTTCAGCTGTATATCCTTCGTATCTCGCAGTGAAATAGTCGCCACTTTAGTATCTGCTCCTGAGTAAATATGGCCAGCACTTCCATGCGAATCGATTCGAATTACCGAAACCACATAAGCCCCGCCATGCAGATCCAGATCATAATGCTGGCACTTCTCCCGTATTTCTTGCTGCGGCAATTTTCTCGTGACGAGTGATGAGAGGAACAAGCTTTGAAGTATAGGTAGATTTTTACGATAATGCTCCGTCAGAAGCTGCACATTTTCTTTTGCAGACATTTCCTCATCCAGCTGTTTTTTGACTTTATCCAGAATGCTCGCTAGTTCACGTGCTGAAAATGGCTTCAATACGTATTCATCTATACCTAAACGAATGGCCTTTTGGGCGTATTCGAATTCTTCATAGCCGGTAAGAATAATGATTTTCGTAGCAGGATTATGTTCCCTGATCCATTCCGACAATTCCAGACCATTCATAAACGGCATTTGAATGTCTGTCACAACAACATCCGGAATGTGCTTCTCCACTAATTCAAGGGCTTCTCTTCCATTTTCAGCTGTATCCATAATCTGATATCCGAGACTCTTCCAATCAATGAGATCAAGCAATCCTTCTCTAACATCCTGCTCATCATCTACCAGAATTAACTTATACATGGAGACTACCATCCTTTTCATCGGGCTAGTTCGCAAGTCGGAATGACTATTCACCGCAATTTCACCCCGATTTTATCCTATAGACTGTCAAAAGTAAATTACTAGTATTCTTTTTCACTACCTTACCTCGACCAAAGTCCAGTTGAATTTCCGTCTTGAGACTATTCCAATATTTCACTAAAAGCGTTACCATAGTATTATCTAATGGAAATTATAACGAAAAAAGTAAATGGCGGGTTGAAAAGATGAAAAAAGACCATCAAATCTTTATATTACTAAGTAATCCTACAACGATTATTGCAAAGATGATCGGCCTATATACAAAAGCCCCGTACAACCACGCTTCCATCGCGTTTGATCCTGAACTTCGGGAGTTATATAGCTTTGGCAGAAAGCATCCTATAATTCCCGTAATTGGCGGATTTATTAAGGAAGATATTCATTCCGGTTTTTTTGAGAGGGCAACTTGTGCTGTATATAGCTGTTCAGTCAGCAAAGACACTTATGATAAAATGAGGTCCTACGTCAAGCAGGTTGAAGAGAATAACGAGATGTACGGTTACAATTTCCTTGGCATTTTAGGAATTGTGCTAAATTTAGAGCTTGGTGGAGAAAGAACGTTTTTTTGCTCCCAGTTCGTATGCAGCGTATTTCAAAAGGCTGGTGTTCAGCTGCTGGACAAATCCGCAGGTCTGACTACTCCAGAAGATCTGTCAAACAGTTCCTATTTACAACTGGATTTTCGCGGCAATATGGAAACGTACCGGAGAATTTATTGTTATCGCACTAATGTGGCTAGCCCAATTGACAATCATTCGTTATACATTGCAAATTAGTTGTTTATTCGTTCAGGGATTTTTAGGGATCAGCACACACCCTTACATACATCCGAACCGGAGATTATAAGACGAGTAGCTATGGAACAGTAAATAGGGGCAGTCTTGACGGTAGTTCGTATACGTCAGGACTGCCCCTATTAATATAATTCAAATAAATTCTACAAAAGAGCTTTGCTCAATCGATAACCAAAACATGTAAAGCCATGATTCTCGTAAAATGATTTGGCGTACTTTCTACCTTCTTCTTTAGCAATAGAAACAAAGAGCTCAGAGCTTCCTCTCTCTTTACCCCAAGCTTCCGCCTTATCAATTAAACGTTCACCAATACCGGATCTGCGATGGTTTTCGTCTACTATTAGCGCGGTAATGCGCGCTACAGGATCTGTCATATCATGTGTCTGATGCATTCCAAGGAAGATTGTACCGACAACGACCCCATCCAGTTCAGCAACCAAGCTGCACTGTGTTGGATGACTCTCCAGCATCGTGAGGCGCTCTTTAAGCACACTCTGTGTAGTTGGGTAGCGAAGCTGTCTCATCAGAGATAGCATAGAAAGCACATCTTCACTGCAACTTTTACGGATTACTAACGCTGGGGCACACACCTGACTACTCAATTAGACCAATCCACCTTTAATAGATTTGCCGCTTGCTTCGCGCGGCTGCGGGCTGTTTCAACATCATCGGCTGCACTAAGTGCAACGGCCATCCGTCGACCCGGTTTACTGAGCGGTTTGCCAAATACCCGGATTTGTGTTCTTGGCAGGCTTAGTGCCTCGTTCATACCGGAAATTTGAAAATCCTCTCCTTCACGATCAGCTTTTAGAGTAGCTGATGCACCGGGAGTCAACAACTGCACAGACGGAATTGGAAAACCTAAAATAGCACGAACATGAAGTGCAAATTCCGACATATCCTGCGTCACCATCGTGACCATACCTGTGTCATGCGGTCTAGGGGATACTTCGCTAAAAACGATACCGTCTGTGGTCACAAACAACTCCACCCCAAACAGCCCATACCCTCCTAGTGCATCGGTAATTTTCTTCGCGATAGATTCTGCCTCGCTCAATTGCTCTGGACTCAGAAAATGAGGCTGCCATGATTCTACATAGTCACCATCCTTCTGAATATGACCAATCGGTGGGCAGAAAATAGTTCCGGACGCAGAACGAACCGTTAACAATGTAATCTCACTGACAAACGGCACAAAAGATTCTACGATTACTCGCATCTTCTTCGCTCTTGCCCCTTCCAGAGCAGTATTCCAGCAAGAAGCAACATCCTCCTGCCTTCTACATACACTCTGACCTTTGCCAGACGAACTCATCAACGGCTTAATTACACAGGGAGCTCCAATTTCCGCTACAGCGGCCTCAAGCTCCTCTAAACTATTCGCAAAAAGATACTTGGCGGTTGGTAATCCAAGTTCTTCGCTTGCGAGCCTACGAATGCCTTCACGGTCCATCGTCAGCAATGCTGCCGTTGCCGTAGGAATGACTTTAAAACCATCCTTCTCCAACTCGACTAGAGCTGAAGTTGCAATGGCTTCAATTTCAGGGACGATCAGGTCCGGTGAAATTTGTAGAATGAGCGATTTCAGTGCCTCACCATCTAACATATCAAGCACAAATGATTCATGCGCAACACCCATTGCAGGCGCATTCTCATAGCGATCAACGACAATTGTCCGCACACCTAAACGCTGTGCCTCGATGACCACCTCTTTACCAAGTTCTCCGCCGCCAAGCAGCATCATGCTCTTGGCGTATTTCGATACAGGAGCACCCCACATGAGTATTGAAATCCCCCTTGTTATTGAGTTGATCTTTTTCTATTTTCAGGTTTTATGACGAATAAAGCAAGTACCTGTCGACGAATTTATCTAAAATTGGAGAAAAAGTTACAAAAAACGAAACTGTGCGGTTATAGTACCCTGGAGCTCTGTGCTCTAAAACAATAATTTCTCAATATCTCAAAAGGTCGAAGGCAGCTGTAAGTACAGAGTAGCGGAAAAAACTTCCCTTATTTGTTGAAAATGTAATGTTAATAAGGAAATAAAGGAAGTACTTTCCCTTATTCCTACCGTAACT
>RCUF01000291.1_pt1 | contig 20648 bp, 18 predicted proteins | sample 2166311 | NCBI WGS metagenome assembly RCUF01 (sample SAMN09932608, study PRJNA488358) | compost metagenome | feature: garden; material: soil; isolation source: compost soil in 4-hydroxybenzonitrile-enriched culture | place: Germany: Experimental Botanical Garden Goettingen | collected 2016-01-27
ATTACTCGCTTGGACGATCCAGCTTATATAGATTACGATATCTAGGCTCAGCCTCCATCAGCTCAGCATGTGTTCCCCGCATAATGATTCTGCCGTGCTCCATGAAAATGATCTCATCCATCAATTCCGCGCCAGCCAGATGGTGAGTTACCCATATCAGTGTTTTCCCTAGAGTGGTATGGAATATCGTCGACAACAGCTCGCGCTCGGTTCGTGGATCAAGACCAACTGTCGGCTCATCCAGAATTAACACTGGCGTATCCTGCAGCAGTACGCGTGCCAACGCCACACGCTGACGCTCTCCCCCTGAAAAACGCTGTCCCGTCTCCCTCATCGGGGTATCCAGGCCATTAGGCAGACTTGCGATCAACTCGCCAATCTGTGCCTGCTCAGCCGCCTTAAATATATCCTCATTTGAAGCGTCAGGGCGCCCCAGCATGATATTGTTCGATACCGTCGTATCGAACAAATGCGGGCTCTGATTCAAGACAGAAATGATCTTCGGCATATCATCTCCGAAATGAGACGCTGGAATACCATTGATCGTAACAGTCCCTTGCGTAGGCTCGATCGCCCCCATGATCAGCTTAAGCAACGTCGATTTACCTGCTCCGCTGCGTCCAATGATCGCCACCCGTTTACCTTGGGGAACGTCCAATGATACATCATCAACAGAATTCGCATCATTTGCTCCATATGCATAGGAAACCTGTTGAAGCTGAAAATGAGCTTTCCTCGAAGCAGCAGCTATATCTACATTCGCTACATCTGCAGGAACATGCGTCTCTTCATCAGCATGATCCTCACCGGAAATTCTATTCAGGCGGTTTAGCGATTCCCGATACTCAGGAATTCGTTGAACCGCTTCGGATACTGGCAGGAATGCATCGGTCAAGGGAAACACAACGAGCACAAATGCTGCAATCATGACCGGATTCAAATCTCCGGTTGCCACTTGTCCTGCAGACCAATAGATCATAGAAACAACAGCAAGCCCCATGACAAGCTGACCTATCAGGCCTCTCCATCTGCTCCACGCCCGAAGTTGTCGATCAATGGTCATAACCTTTACTTCATCCTGTTCATATTTGCTCAGGAAGTCACCTGTTCTTCCGCTGATGACCCAATCGCCAATCCCCATCACGGCATCAGTCAGCTTTTGATATAACCCGTTCCGCTCTCTTTTAATATCAATATTCATCTTCTGGGTTAGCTTCAATGATATATAAGGAAGCACCGCAACAAGAATGAAAATATACAGTGCAATCAACAGCGCAAAGGTTACATCAAACATGCCGATACCAATAACGGCTGCTGCATATAAGATCAATGCTATCAGACTTGGAAATACCGTGCGAATATATACGTTCTGAAGCTGCTCAATATCATCAGCCAGAGCACCCAAAATATCACCCGTCCGGAATCGCGAACGAATAAATAATGCTTGCGGCTCCAATATCTTGTATAAGCGAACCCGCATTTTCGATAGAATTCGTAATACCGTATCATGCCCTACCAGCCGCTCCACATAGTGAATAACAGCCCGGCCAATACCGAACGCGCGTACTCCCACAATTGGCACATACACTAGAAGGATATTGTATGGCTGAGTCGCTGATTTGGAAATCAGGAATCCAGAAGTAAACATGAGCATCGAGGCCGCAAGCAGAGTCAACACGCCCAGAATCAGATAGAGCGCAAAGCGGCCGCTATACATTCTCATATACGGGCCTATCCAACGATCCTGTCTCATTGTATCCCCTCCCTTTGGGACTCTACTAGTTGATAGTAAACTCCCTTTTTCGCCATCAGCTCATCATGAGTACCTATCTCTGCGACACGTCCTTGATCCATGACGATGATATGATCCATATTTCTCATCCAGTGCAGACGATGTGTAGCCAGAAGCACAAGCTTACCTTCAAACAACGGGAGCATCGTTTCTTTCAATTCATACTCCGTTTCAATATCAAGATGAGCAGTAGGCTCATCCAGCAGAATGATCGGACGATCACTCAGCAATGCTCTCGCCAGTGCAACACGCTGCTCTTGCCCGCCACTTAACGGGCGGCCACCGCCCCCAATAGGCTCATCCAGGCCATTAGGCAGATCCTTAATCAAAGAATCCAGACCTGCAGCAGCGGCAGCTTGCTCAACCTTACTCTTCGTTGCATCCGGTGTGTTGAAGCGAATGTTATCCTTCAAAGAGCTGCTGAAAATGTACGGCTTTTGCGGGATATACGTAATCTGCTCACGCCAACCGGAGGCGCCAAGATCTCCAAGAGTAGACCCATTGAGCTCAAAGCTTCCTTGTGTCGGACGGAGAAATCCACCTAAAATGTCTATCAAGGTTGATTTTCCTGCCCCACTCTCACCAATTATCCCGATTTTACCTAATCCACTAAAGGTGACATTTACATCCTGAAGCGAAGGACGTCCCTCTTCCTCATAGGTAATCCCTACACCTTGTAAGCAGAGATGACTGTTGGGTGTCCAAGTAAGAACTGCATCTTCTGGCACAGTGGCAGCAAGTACAGCTTCCTTCTCCGCAGCCTGGATAATATCCTCCATAGCTTGACCCGCTTCTTTTCCATCCAATGTAGCATGATAATCTGCGCCAACCATCCGTACAGGCAGAAAATATTCAGGAGCCAATATCAATATCGTCAACGCCGTTAACAGCGTCATTTTCCCATCAATTAACGGCAAGCCAAGGCTGACCGCTACGGAAGCTACCGAGAGCATAGTAAAGAAATCAAGTGCAAACGAGGACAAGAAAGCAACACGGAGCGTACGCATCGTTGCCGAGCGATAGGAATCACTCACTCGTTCGATCGAATCACCATGCTTTTTACTGCGTCCAAGAAACTTTAGTGTTTCAAGGCCACGAAGCGAATCTACAAAATGATTAGACAATACACGATAAGTTTTCCATTGACGTTCTGTCTGCTTTTTGGCAGTTAAGCCGATCAGAATCATAAAGACAATCAGAATAGGCATTGTTACAGTCAAAATAACCGCAGATGTCGTATCCAGTGTATATACATAAGCTAAAATAAGAATTGGTGTAATACCAGTTGCGAGCATACGAGGCAGGAACAGCTCCAAATAATTACGGAATTTGGCTACGCCTTCAAGCACAGTGGTAACCAGGTTACCTGTGCCTTCCTGTCCAGCGAACCGAGGACCCAGCTCAAACAGCTTGCTAAGCACCTCTTTGCGCAAGCTCTGGCCCGTCTGCTCAGCAAAACGATAAGCTACCTTCTGTTCAAACAGTCCGCACACCTGACGCACGATAAAAGCAAGCAGGAACAAACCGACCCCGCCGGCTTGTTCCTGCAGCTTGGCGCCGGCAAACAGAGCGGAGATAACCTCCGCCAGCCATTTTGCCTGCAATATGATGGCAATGCTCTGAATAAGGGTCAAGCCGGCAATGACCACCAGTACCGGCTTTATTCCCTTGTATTTCATTAATCCGCGACCCATTAGTATTCCAAATGCTCCTTCTCACTAACCCTTTTATGGAAAATGAAGTAGCTCCAAATTTGATATCCCAAAACAAATGGGAGCAATGTCAACGCGACGATGGTCATAACCTTGAGCGAATAGTGCCCAGAGGCCGCATTATCAACCGTCAACGAGAATGCATCACTTATCGAGCTGACCATAACACGTGGGAATAACCCAATAAATACGGAAGCAATCGATAAGAAAATAAGTGTTCCTGTCATACCAAATGCCCAGCCATCTCTTTGCTTCGTCATAAAATAACCAGCCGATAAGAAGACTACGACACCAATTACAGCTACAATACTAAGAATAACGCCACGAACCTCAAATACATCTGTCTCAATCACAGTTAACACTGCAAAGAGAACGAACAGAACAGCAAGTGGAATAAGCAGCTTTTTAGCTAATTTGCGAGCCCGTTGTCGTAAATCACCTGTCGTTCTAAGAGATGTAAACATCAATCCATGTACAAGACATAACATCACAACAGTAACCCCACCAACCAACGTATAGAGGTTAACCATATCGAATAGTCCAGCTTTCATTTCCATATCGCCGTCAATTGGCAGCCCTTTGATCAGGCCAGAGAAAACGACACCGAGCAGAAAAGGAGGAAGCAAGCTGCCCAGGAAAATCGCAATATCCCAAGCACCCTTCCATTTCTCATTCCCCACCTTGCCACGGAATTCAAATGCAACCCCCCGCGCAATTAAAGCAAGCAATAACACAACCAGAGGAGTGTAATATCCGCTGAACATTGTCGCATACCAGTTCGGGAAAGCCGCGAACATGGCGCCACCTGCCGTTAACAGCCACACCTCATTAGCGTCCCAGAAAGGACCAATCGAATTAATTAACACTCGACGTTCCATATCATTCTTGGCAAGAAAACGAGTACTCATCCCTACACCAAAGTCAAATCCTTCCAAGAAGAAAAATCCAATAAACAGAACCGCAACAAGTATAAACCAGAGCTCATTAAGAGACATGGTATCCCTCCTTATCAAACGGATCAGCCTTCAAATCGTCTGATTTTTTCTCCGCGTTCGGCCCCTTCTTAATCACCTTCACAAACAAGTATACCATTACGATTCCAAGTATCGAATAGATTGTGCAGAAGGATATCAGAGAGAATAGAACCTGTCCACCAGTAACACTTGGAGATATACTATCCTCTGTCTTCATTAGTCCAAATACTGTCCACGGCTGACGACCAATTTCAGTCATAATCCAGCCTGCTGTATTCGCAATAAACGGAAGCGAGATAGCCCACAGCATAGCGGTATAGAACCATTTATGCGGAACCTCCAATTTTTTGCGCCAGGTAAGATAAGCACCATACATAGCAAGTAAAATCATCAAGGAACCCGCAGCAACCATTATGCGGAAGCTCCAGAACGTAGTCCGTACAGGTGGAATATAGTCGCCAGGACCATAAGTCTGTTCATATTCAGCCTGCAATTCGTTCATACCTTTAACTTCACCAGAGAACTGGCTGTACGACAGGAAGCTGAGCAGATAAGGAATTTTAATTTCAAAAGTATTCTGTCCGGTTTCCGGATCAATGTGGGCATACACCGTCCAGGGAGCCGGATCTCCACTCTCACCCCATAATCCTTCAGTAGCCGCCATTTTCATAGGCTGTGTCTCTACCAAATACTGAGCTTGCTGGTGACCAAACAGAGCTACACCAATAGAAGAAACCAACGCAACGATAATACTAACTTTAAATGAAGATTTAAAAAACTCTACATCTTTACGGCGCAGCAGCTTGAATGCACTAATACCTGCGATCAAGAATGCTCCAGTTGCAAAAGCACCGAGTACGGTATGCGGGAATTCTACGAGCAGCTGACCATTAGTGATAAGAGCGAAAAAGTCATTCATTTCCGCGCGTCCATTGTTAATCTCAAAGCCAACAGGTCTTTGCATAAACGAATTAGCCGCCAGAATCCAGAATGCAGACATTGTTGTTCCGAGCGCTACTAACCATATGCTGAGCAAATGGACACGCTTGGATAACCGATCCCAACCAAATATCCACAATCCAATAAATGTTGATTCCATAAAGAATGCAAATAGAGCTTCAACCGCAAGTGGTGCACCGAATACATCACCAACGAATCTGGAATAATCCGACCAGTTCATCCCGAACTGGAATTCCTGAATAATCCCCGTAACAACACCTACTGCGAAGTTAATGAGGAACAGCTTGCCCCAGAACTTTGCCATCTTCTTGTATTTTTCATTGCCCTTGACTACATACATCGTCTCCATAATTGCGATGTGTAGCACTAGTCCGATGGACAATGGAACAAAGAAGAAGTGGAAAATGGTTGTGGCCGCAAACTGCAGTCGTGCAAGAAATAACGGATCCATAATTTTCTTCCCCTACTTTCTGTCATTGATTAACTAATGTGAATTCTATCACAGAATTAACTGAGTGATTCGATAAAATATTAATAATTTTGTGACGATGATCACATGACATTTGTCACACCACCTCGCGAAATTTAAAAAAAGTTGATGCACCGCTATTTCGTCAACTTCCTTTCATAATGTGAAACAATTGTGACGTTAAACTATTAGACTATAATTCATGATCCTAGTTCCCTCAGGGTCTTCTGGCCTCGTCCATCCAGCATGTGGCGAATCGTCAACACGGGGTGACTCCATAACATACGCGGGCCTGCGTAACGCATAATCTCTTTGATTCTCTTCCGCTGTGATGGCGCATAACAATGAACAACGCAATTGGCGCAGGTTGATTTATTTTCACCGAACCGACATAGTGACAATCGCTTACTCGCATATTGCTGCAGCTCAAGGCATTCATTGCATAATTCAACCTCAATACTGTGATTGGAGCTTATGGAGTTGTCCAACATCTCTACAATTAACTTCTCTTTATCGGAATACTTATGCTTGCCCTTACAAAAAATAGTAATCATATACAGGACCGTTTCCTTCTCCCTTGTGATTCTCGGCCCTTCCTTATGATCCTTCTTACTCTCAATCTCCTGAACAGTCCTGCCTCTATGTATATAGTTGTTCAAAGTCTGACCTCCGACTGTTTAGTTATATTGTTATCTTTCTATCATCGACCCCCATTCTCCAAAAAATACGGTTCATTCAGGATTCAACACCTTACATCCCTACTCTATCTGAGGTTGCCAGAATCAGCTATGACAGGTTGCATAAAACTAATATGCGCAAAAAAATAAGACACCCCCGACAGCAACCAGTGCTATCCCTCTAAGGGAGTGCCTTATTTCTTTAGAACCATCTATAAATTAAACAGCGTTCTCGTCTTATTTGCCAGACGGGATAAAGCCGCTGATATCAACGCCAAGTCCTTGTGCAACTCTCATGCCGTATTCAACATCCCCCCGGAAGAAATTGCAGATCGCGCGAAGCTGAGTCTGTTCTGGGGTTTGACTCAAATCGTTCACCAGATTAGAAATCAGGTTGTTTTTCTCTTCATCAGTAAATTTACGATATAATTCCCCTGCTTGCGTGAAATCATCCGTTTTCTCTATTTTCTCGCGGCCGATTTGTCCTTGAACTGGAGCTACGCTATCTCTGAATTGTGGAGCTTCCTTCGGACTCTCATCAAAGCTGTTCGGTTCGTAGTTGATTGGCGATGAGTCCTGGTTCACATTCATCAATCCATCACGCTGATGATTACGTACCGAAGCATATGGGCAGTTAACCGGAATTTGCAGGTAGTTGGCTCCAAGACGATAACGCTGAGTATCTGGATAAGAGAACAGACGGCCTTGGAGCAATTTATCCTCTGACGGCTCGATTCCCGGAACAAGCGCACTAGGTGAAAATGCAGACTGCTCTACCTCCGCAAAGAAATTGTCCGGATTGCGGTTCAATGTCATAGTTCCAACCTTAATCAACGGATAGGCATCCTCAGGCCACACTTTTGTAGGATCGAGCGGATCAAATCCCCATTTGTCCAGATCCTCGACTGGCATCATTTGAACATTGAGCTCCCACTGAGGAAAGTCACCTTTTTTGATATGCTCATGAAGATCACGTGTCGCATGGTTGAAATCCTGACCCTGTACCCCGGAAACTTCCTTGGCCGACAGGTTAACGACTCCCTGCTTGCTCTTCCATGTATATTTAACGTAGATCACTTGATCTTCAGCATTAATCCACTTAAAAGAATGCACGCCGAATCCATCCATTTGACGATAGTTTGCTGGAGTACCATTATCCGAGAACACCCAAGTCATCATATGAGTGGATTCTGTGGATAATGACATGAAATCCCAGTAACGCGCAGGTTCCTGAATGTTTGTGTCAGGAGCCGGCTTTAAGGAATGGACCATATCCGGGAATTTGATCGCATCGCGAATAAAAAATACTGGCAAATGGTTGCCTACAAGATCATAATTGCCTTCCTCGGTATAGAACTTCACAGCAAAGCCGCGCGGATCGCGAGCCGTCTCTGGCGATCCCGTTCCATGAATAACCGTTGAGAAACGTACAAACACTGGCGTTTCCTGTCCAGCTTCTTGCAAGAAATTCGCTTTAGTGAATTCACGCATACTGTTCTCAGTTACGAATACACCATGCGCTCCTGCACCGCGGGCATGTACAACTCGCTCTGGAATACGTTCACGGTCAAAATGAGCGAGCTTCTCCAGCAGATGGTAATCCTCCAGCACTGTCGGACCTCTCCGGCCAGCCGTTCTCGAGTTTTGATTATCACTTACTGGAGCACCCTGATTCGTCGTCATCCAATGATTCACTATATATCATTCCTTCCGGTTATTTATTATTGAATTTAGACTTATTCTAAGTTCTATAATAGATTTTATCATGCTTTTATGCCTTTTTGCATGAAGGTTAGATGAGGTAATCGTGAAAAATGATGATGTCGATCATGCCTTGGAAGATGACAATTCATCTATGTAATTGCAGAAATTGCTGCGGAAATGCAGTTTTTTTCCAACTAGGTCAACATACACGGCATAATTCCTGCAAAAATACATCCTTTTGTACCCATTAGTTAGCGTTTACGTCAATACAGAGCAATTACCTGCACTTATGCAGGCATTGGGCCCAAGTCAGCTATTTACCGCGAAAATTCCTGCACTTTTGCAACCTTTCTGCTTTTCCACTAAAAAAAGGCCGCCCCTCAGTACAAATCACTGAGAGACGGCTCGTCATTTATTTAATTCCTTCTTGCACTTCTTTCAGCATCTCTGGCATGGACAATAGTCCGCCGCCTGCAAGGTACCAGTAGTTAGGATCAAGGTAAATAATTTTGCCATCTTTATAGGCATTTGTCTTCTTAACCAGATCGTTCTCAACAAGCTTGGAGGCTGGCTCCGCCTTTTCGCCTTCTGTTACAACAGCGTCACGGTCTACAACGAACAGGTAGTCAGGGTTTTTCTCAGCTACATATTCGAATGAAACGCTTTGTCCATGAGTAGATGCTTCGATATTCTCATCAACTGGAGCGACTCCGAACACATCATGCAGCAGACCAAAACGGGAGCCTGGACCATAAGCGCTAACCTTGCCGCCGGTTGTCAGAATAACCAGACCTTTTTTGCCGCTTGCAGTTGCTTGCTCATTTACAGCTTTGATGGAATCGTTAATAGCAGCCAGTTCTTTTTCTGCTTCAGCTTCTTTGCCAAAGATTTTACCAAGAGTTGTTACGTTTTCTGTAAATGAAGCCATGTAGTTCGCTGTATCTACACCCATGAAGATCGTTGGTGCAATTTTGTTCAATTCCTCGTACGCTTCTGAAGAACGTCCGGAGATGAAGATAACTCCTGGATTCAATGCGTTAAGCTTTTCAAAATCCGGCTCAAACAATGTGCCTGCATTCGTATATTTAGAATCCTTGTATTTGCTCAAATGACCTGGGAGACTATCTTGCGGTACTGCTGCTACTTCTACTCCCAGCTTATCGAGTGTTTCCAGCACACCATAGTCAAATACAACTACGTTGCCAGGATTTTTCTTCAATTTTGCTTCTCCCAGCTTATGCGTTATCGTTAGTTCTTCCTCTTCAGCAGGTGCTGCCGGTTCCGCAGTATTTGAAGATGTAGCAGCATTATTGCTAGTGTTAGCTGCGCCATTATTAGCTTCTTTATTTGCCCCACACGCGGAGAGTACTACAATAAAAATGATAGCCATGAACAACATGGAGATTTTTTTATTCACCTGAATCCACCTCATAGAGTTATTTTAATTAAAATAGACTGCAATTCGATTGCCGCCAATTTCCTCGATAGGAATGTTCATATCATAAACTTCCCGAAGCACTCCAGACTCCATAATTTCCTTCACAGTTCCTTCTTTCATCACGACCCCGTTTTTGAGAGCGACGATGTAATCGGAATAACATGAAGCAAAATTGATGTCATGGATAACCAGAACGACTGTCTTGCCAAGCTCATCTGTAAGTCTGCGCAGCACCTTCATAATCTGCACCGAATGCTTCATATCCAGATTGTTCAGCGGCTCGTCCAGAAGCACATATTCCGTGTTCTGAGCAATGACCATCGCGATAAATGCACGCTGCTTCTGACCGCCACTAAGCTCATCCAAATATTTATGCTGCATGGATGCAAGATCCATATATGCGATAGCTTCGTCAATATGCTTATGATCTTCCTTGGTCAATCTGCCCTGAGAATAGGGAAACCGTCCGAAGCTCACAAGATCCTTGACCGTCAGCTTGATATTAATATGATTAGATTGCTTCAAAATGGAAATTTTCTTGGCTAATTCACTGTTCTTCCATTTTCCAATTTCCTGATCCTCGATCAGAATCTCGCCACTGTCCTTAGTGATCAATCGGCTTATCATGGACATCAAGGTACTTTTTCCGGCTCCGTTAGGCCCGATAAATGAAGTGATTTTCCCTTTTGCGATGTCTAAGGATACGTTGTCGATGACCTTTTTTCCGCCGTATTGTTTAGATACTCCTCTTACCTTTACCACGATTTATTCTCCTTTAGCAGTAGATAGATGAAGTACACTCCACCGATAAAGTTGATGATCACGCTTAGCGAAGTGGAAAAGGTAAATACTCTTTCTACGATCAGCTGACCTCCGGTAAGAGCGATAAAGCTGATCAAGGAAGCGCCGAGGATCAACGTTTTATGGCGATAAGTGTTCAAGAACTGATACGCGACATTAGCGACGAGCAAGCCTAGAAAAGTGATTGGTCCAACTAATGCTGTCGAGATCGAAATCAACACGGCAACGACGATCAGCATTCTTTTGACAACAAATTCATAGCTGACCCCCAGATTAACGGCATGGTCCCGGCCCAACGCGAGGACATCCAAATATTTGGCATACTTGGCGAAGTATAGTACTGATAGCACAACTCCCGCTGTCGCCAGCAGCAATATATCCGAATTCACGTTGTTGAAGCTTGCGAACATTTTATCCTGAATGACCAGAAATTCGTTCGGATCAATCAGCTTTTGCAGGAATGACGACAGGCTGGAGAAAAATGTCCCAAAGATAAGCCCGATCAACAGCAGATGATAGATGTTGCGCCCTTCCCGTCGAAACAACATTCGATACAGCAGAATCGCAAACAGCACCATAAGCCCAACCGCCATCATAAAACGCAGGTTTTTGCTCATCATCGTTAGACTCGTACCACCGATTAAAAAGACGATCACCGTCTGAATCAGCATATACAGAGAATCCAAACCGATAATGCTTGGCGTCAAAATCCGGTTATTCGTTATGGTCTGGAAAACTACCGTAGAAAAAGCAATTGCCGTACCGGTTAACAATATCGCAAACAGCTTTTTGCCTCGCCTTGGCAGTATGTAATCCCATTGTCCCCCCGCATCAATCGTCATAAAGACAATCACCAGCAGAGCAGCTATGCCGACAAGGATACCTATTTTAGCTCTATTGCTCATATGTCTTTCTCCTTAACAGCAAATACAGGAATACACCACTTCCTATGACGCCAACGGTCAGACCGATAGATATTTCATATGGATAAATAATGACCCTTCCCAGAATGTCACAAGCTAGAACGAAGACCGCCCCTAACAATGCGGTGCTCGAAAGGTTCTTCTTCAAGTTGTCACCTTGAAAAATCGTAACTAGGTTAGGAATAATGAGTCCCAAAAAAGGAATCGAACCTACGGTAAGCAGGACAACAGAGGTTACAAGCGCTACAAGGACAAGTCCAACATTCACGACTTGCTTGTAGTTCAGCCCTAGATTGACAGAGAATTCTTCTCCCATTCCGGCTACCGTAAACTTGTTGGCATAAACATATGCTAAAACCACAAGCGGTACGCTAATATAGAGCAGCTCATAACGTCCCTGCATGATCATGGAGAAATCCCCAAATGTCCATGCAGACATACTTTGAATCAAATTGTATTTATACGCAAAAAAAGTAGTTACTGAATTGACGATTCCACCAAACATTAATCCAACAAGTGGAATAAAGATCGTATCTTTATATTTGACTTTATCCAGTATTTTCATAAAGATAAGCGTCCCGGTCAGTGCAAACACGAAGGCTACTGACATCTTCGTAAGCGGTCCTGCTGCAGAGAATAACAACAAGGCCACCATAATGCCAAAAGTAGCGGAATCCATCGTACCCGCCGTTGTCGGGGACACAAATTTATTCCGGGTGAGCTGCTGCATAATCAAGCCGACTATGCTCATGCTGACTCCGGCAATAATAATGCTGATTAGCCTGGGAATACGGCTAATTCTTATAAACTCCCACTGTTCTCCCGTCAGGCGAAACAGATCAAGTGGTGATATGTCCTTCACACCAATAAACAGAGATAACAGGGATAGTATGATGAGTGTTGTAATTAAGTATCTCTTTTTCATTTCTCGTCCTTACTTTCATTCCTCTGGCCAAGAGGAATTTAAAGTTTTTTCGCTGCCGGCAGGACAGACGATTAATAATGATATTCATTATCAATTGAATAAAATTATATCTTCTTTAATTTTAGATTGTCAACCTGTTCACAAAATGAATTCAATTTAAATACCAGAATACTGGGATTAAATGGACTGGCAGAGATTTATTGCAACGAGGATATAGTTTGTTATGAAGCTTTTCCAGGGATGAAATCCTATCAAAGAAGGCATAGTAAGCGATATATAGTTTCAGTTCATAAACAAGGGAGGATTCAGCAATGGAAGATACGCATGAATTTGTGGAGAAGCTTCATGACAAGCAGGCCAAGGATCTCAAAAACAAGAAGCATGGCAAAGGGAATCCTGCAGGCCAGCTGCCAAGTAAACCGCGCAGCACGCAAAAATAGCACAGGGTTACAGCGAATGTTACAAATGAAGACGATATTGCTAAAAAAATGAGTATGAGGCCCTTTCAGCCTCATACTCATTTTTTACAGAAACCATTCACCCTGCGCCACTTTCACGACTTGGCCCCCAACCTGAACATGAATGCCATCTGAATGACCAGCCGCCCTTAGATACAGTAAAGAAGGTCTCTTGATTTCATATCCTTGCTCCACTGTTATATCGATCTCATTTGCTCCAAAATACTCATATTTCACTAAGTAAGCGGCCAAGCAGCCATTTGAACTCCCTGTCGCGGCATCCTCTGGAATTCCATAATATTCTGCAAAATCCCGCACATTTAAATCATGGGCGGCATGATATGTACCCGTTGAAAATACAAGAACAGCTTTCGCATCAATACCTGCGATCAGTTCATAATATTTATCACTGTTTATCTTGACTCTTTTGGCTGCTTCCAATGAATTTAGAGGAACAATAATGACCGGAAGTCCGGTAGAAACCTCTTGAATCGGAAATCTATCATCTATATTTTCTGGATCAATACTTAAAACCTCAGAAACTATACTTTTATCTAAAATACAGCCAAAGACAGGCTCATGCTGCTTCATCCACAGTATTTCTTCCTGATCAGAAAATGAGACCGAAATGGGACCACCTTTATAATTTAAAATAAGTTCATCGGCAGCTCCCTCTAGTATTTCGTTCTTAATGATATAGGCAGTTCCTAACGTAGGATGGCCCGCAAAAGGAATTTCTTCATTAGGCGTAAAAATACGAACATCATAACCACCATTGACCGGAGCATTTGACATGATAAAGGTAGTCTCTGAATAATTAATTTCCTTGGCTATTTGCTGCATTTGTTGATCGGTAAGCTCCCCTGCATTTTTAAAAACAGCCAGTGGATTGCCTGTATACTTTCCCTCCGAAAAAACATCGACAATAAAATAATTCATTTTGTCCATCAGTTTCTTCCTCCCCATCATTTCCTTTAAGGAAAAACTGCCCCAAAAGTAGAATTATCCACTCATGGGACAGTCTCTTTTTCTTCAGTACATTACTCCGTTACCCACGGTACTTGTCCGTACCGGAGATGAATTCATTAGGAACGTCCATTCCTCCGGTTTTGTGGTTCTTCACCATGCTGAGACGACCTGAACGGCCTTCTCCTCTACTGCCGCCTGAGCCATTGGGTTGGCCATTGCACCCACAGCCGCAGCCTCCGCCATTTTGGGAATGTTCCTGTTCTTCACGATTGTTACCCATCTCGAGCACCTCCTGAAGACGATTGACCTTCATGGATTCATTCGGGTCAATGATATCGTTGGTCTTTGAAGAGAATTTTATTCCTTATAGTTTACCGTCTACTCCTTAATCGTTACTGTTACAGGTGACCATTCTCCAATGACGGTCTGTCCATGTACGGACACACTGCCTTCAGGAGTAAGGTCCTTCTCCGTCATAATGCCCAGCGCAATCGTAAAACGATTAAATTTGATCGGAACTCCGCTTTCACGGCGTACTTCTATTCCATTTACATAGAAAACAACTTCATCTGCGCCACGGTTGTACGTAATTTTATAATCATTGAATTCCCGTGCCTTGAAGTCTGTATCTTCCTTGAACACGCAGAAGTACTTCGTCTTGTCACTGTCTGGTACTGCTACACCAGGGAAAGGCAGCACCGCATATACGCTGGCATATTTATCGTTACCTGCAAAAAAATCAAGCGCAGCGCCCGTAGTGAAATCGAGCAGATTCAGCGACACATATCCATCGTACAGATCTCCGGGAGCTGTATTTTGCGAGCGGGCACGAATTTGCAGTTCAAAGCTGATTTCACCGGATTCCGGTACTTCAGCCTCCTCGACAGAATAGTACATATGCTTGGCATTATCCAGGATTTGAATTTGATTATTTTGCCGACTAAGCGGCGCACGAACATACAGAATTCCATTGCGTACAATGACTACAGCCTCTGGTTCACGGTACTCCCAGAAGGAACCGTCCGGCAATGGGAATCCGCCCATTTTCCATACTTGTCCTTCATTTAGAATGGTATGAAAATCGCCAAATACTCGTTGTTTATCCATTTATTCTCGTCTCGCTTTCCAGTTGAAATGTACAATCTGTACTATTGAATGATTCCTTGTATGAGCATCGCTGCCATCATCACAACTCCGCAACGAACGGAGGCCTTCTGTGAAGCGCCCATAAGTGGCAAATATGCTACTGCAGGATTCTCCTCCTTAAGCCCCCCATATACTTTGTACAGCGGAATTGCTGTAAGTAACGCAAGTAATGCATATACGGGTAAAACCTTAGTCACTACACATATAACAACAAAAGCATAAGCAAGGATCAGCATCATTTTAGAAAAACGCAGCGATTTCTTTTCGCCCCAAACGACAACAAGTGATTTTTTACCTGCCTGCTCGTCCGCTTGCCAGTGCAAGAAATGATGATTGAATAACAGCATTGTTGTCAGGATGCCAACCGGCATGGACAGCAGCACCAGGCTAAAGCTGAATTCGCCAGTCTGAACATAGTATGTTCCCATAATTGGCAGCACACCAAAAGACAGCAAAATCGCGATTTCGCTGTAGCCTTTTCCTCTATAGCCGTATCGAATCGGTGGGGCTACATAGAAATATGCAATTGCGCCGCCAAGAACGCAGTATATCATCACAAGCCAGCTACTGAATAAACTAAGAATAACTGCACTCAACACCGCTAAGCCAAGCAGCGACCAGGTGATAGCCGCGTAAGTGCGCTCACTCATAATACCTCCGGCCAAAAGACCTGAATTGGTTGAGATCATATCGGGATTTTCTTTTGCCGTTACGTCTGCCCCGTTCCGATAATCCCACAAATCATTGATCATATTTGAGAACAGGTGAGCCGAAGCCGCCCCGATCAAAGTAAGAATAAACAATAATGGATGAAATTCTCCCTTCCATACATATGCCCCTATTCCTCCAAGAAATACAGGGACCAGCATGACAGTAATTGCCCAGAACCGGGATGCCTTAATAAATAATGTTAATTTACTCACCGGTCAGTTCACGCCCCAATCTAAAATGTAGTGTGTAACAAATGTCACTATCAATTATACATGATGTTTATAAGAGTAGAATGGAGAATTTATAGAATAACAGGTACTGGACTTAAGTCCAGTTAATTCCTTACCCAAAGACCGAAGCTCTAGCCCCTTTTTTATAGTATGCTATTAACAATTAAGTACATAGGAAGGGGATTATTAAGCAAAATGAGCAAAAAATCATGGATCGGGCCTGCTCTCGTGTTACTCGGCGTTTACTTACTATTCTTTCGCAAGGAAGCTCTAACTGCTGGTACATTGTTCGGCCATTTCTGGCCAACCTTATTTATTATTCCGCTCGGCTTGTTCTTTCATTGGTTATACTTCTCCATGACAAATCAAAAAGCTACGGGATTACTCATCCCAGGAGGTATACTGTTTACCGTCGGCCTGGTGTGTCAGCTCTCTATTTTGTTTAACAGCTGGCAGTATCTCTGGCCAGGATTTATTGCTGCTCCGGCAATCGGACTGCTTGAATTATACTGGTTTGGTGGACGCAACAGATGGCTTCTGATCCCTATTAACATTCTGGGTGGAATATCAATTCTTTTCTTTGCCGTATTCTCCCTTGGATCTCTTTATAACCGATTCATCTTCGGACAGCCCGTTCTTGCAATTGCCCTTATTATCTTTGGTGCAGCATTTATGATGTCGAAACGAAAAAATTAATAAGGTTCATAAATTGCACTTGCAAGCAAATAAGCCCCGACACCACAGCATCGTGGAGTTGGAGGCTTATTTTGGTGACGCCATTAATTTATGGACGATATATCACATCATAATCTTGTCATAACTACAGCTATAGCCAGAACGGCAATCCGCGCAACATTGGTCATCATGAAGTTCTTAACAGCCAAGGCAAAGGTAAATTGCTTCGTCGGCTGCTCTGTGAATCGCTTTATATTTTTTCTAACCGGAATAATCGTCAGCAAAACCAACAGCAGCAAAATCGGACTCACCTTCATAAATAACAGAACGATCAAATCAAGATAGGCCGCATAATAGAGCAGCTTGAATAAAATAAGTGCATTCGGTCTACCGATGTAGACAGGCAAAGTATATCGTTTATTCTCAATATCCTCTTCCAGATCGCAAATATTATTCGCCAGCATAATGTTGGAGATGCCTAAAATAGCAGGGATTGAGACCAGAAAAATTAGCAGCACCTCCACCAGCTGAACCTCTAAAAAAACGGTTCCTCCTTGTAACATAAGGGAGGCAAGCTTCTCTTCGACATGAATGTATGCTGAGGTAAACATAATCACAAACCCCATAAACAACCCGGAAAATATTTCCCCGAGTGGCATTCTGGAAATAGGCAATGGTCCAAACGAGTACAGGATTCCTACAGCAAATGACAGTCCCCCTACTAATAAAACTAATAAATTCGTCTCCGTTACGAGTACAATCCCCGCTGCAATCGCGATAATAAGCAAAGTAAATATGACAGCCAGTACATTTCCAGGCTTCATCTTGTAGCTCACGATAGCATTATGTACCTCATAGCCATAGCCATCTTTTTTCTTTGCTCTAGCATAATCATAGAAATTATTAATAGCAGTAGTAGCCATATCAAAACTTAACAATGAGATCAGCATCAATGCAAAATGATAACCATTAAACTCATGAAACCGAAACAGAGCATAGACCGTTCCAAGCAGAAAGGGTATTATACTAGCGGCTTTAGTCTGAATCTCTACCAATTTAAAAAACTTAGTTATCACCATAATGTGTTCATCATCCTCAATTATTTTTTCCCTAAAAAGAAGATATCTTATTTTTTAAATATTTACTATTTCAAATGTCATTGACAAGCATTTTTCAAACATGTATCCATAAAAAGAGGATATTTATACCATTGCGAAGAAAACTAATAGGCTATAAGTACCTCATCTCCTACATTTTTACTACTATTACGCTTTAGGAGGAACAACAGGATGGCGAAAAAGAGATTTACATCTCTTCGGCTGGCAGCAATGTTTATGTTGGGACTTGCACTGGCGCTATTTTCCGAGTCACATGATGTTAATCTCATTTTCGGTATATCGCTTACCTTTACAAATATAATTTTGCTGCTTTTGGTAAGGGCTTACGGCTTCAAATACAGTCTGTTTGCTGCACTTCTTGTGTATTCGGCATCTATTTTTGTATGGGACAATCCTTATGCAGTAGCAATTAATCTGCTAGAGTTTGTCGTCGTAGGTCTATCGTTAAGTTTATTCAAAAAAGACCGCTCGATCATTGTCGACTGGATGTTCTGGCTCATACTCGGTGCCCCAGTCCTATTCCTGCTCTATTCCTCTGCTTATGGTCCACTATCTAATGAGTTATGGTTAATGATTGCTGTACCAACTGTAAACGGATTGTTTAATGTTATGACCGCTGAAATACTGTGGGCATACACACCGGGCCGTCTGCTGCCTCCCAAAGTGGTTAATAAGCGGACGCCTCTATTTTTCTATAAAGTGCTGTATCATATTATTTTCGTATCCGTAACACTTCCGTTTCTATTCTATATCGTGAACAATAGTTGGAGCGCTGTAAGGACATTATCCGATTATACCTCAAAGCTAACCTTCAGCATGTCACAGCATATTTCACAGGATTTGCAACAGGTCTGGGATAGCTATGACAACGATGACAAACTATCGAGCACCCGTTTATCTTCTGAATTACAAAATATCATTCATAATTATGACACTAATGATCGGATCAACATCCTTTTTACCGATGAGCAAGGTAACATTATTGCAAAAAGCCCGATGACACCAGCACTTACAAAATCATCACAAATTGAGCCATCACCATCCGATCAGCTTGTTCATGACGGTTTATATCTGCATGTTCCGTCTTCCAAGAGATCACAAATTCTGTCTAATCAGGAATGGAGCGAAGCTAAATATATATACAAAACAGCGCTCGGAAACAAAGAGGTAAATTTATATATTTTGGTTTCTATGAATTATTTTAAAGATCAATTGTATTGTCAGTATCTTGGCCAATTTCTGTCACTGCTTCTCTTCTTCATTTGTGCCGCCGCGGTAGGTAAATACTTAAATAGCCGCTTACTTCGCGCTCTGAATGAATTGACAGACTTAACAACAAATTTGCCGGATAAGCTGTATAGCGGCATTAGGGTAGAATGGCCAGAAAGCCGGATCACTGAAATCCGTGCTTTGATTCGCAATTTTCGGGCGATGTCGAATACGCTGATTCAAATGTTCCAGGAATCCATTAAAAGCAATCAACTGCTGCAGGAACAGACGTCCCAATTGCAAAAATCAGAGAAAAAGCTGCATCATCTCGCCTATTATGATGAGCTTACTAGATTGCCTAACAGACTGCACTTTACAGAATACATAAAGACATTGAATCTGGACAACCCAGACAATACCCATCCATTTGCGCTCATGTTTGCCGATTTGAACCGCTTCAAACAGGTTAACGACATTTTGGGACATACCGTGGGAGATCGACTTTTGTATAATGTAGCCGAACGCTTCTCATTGATCGTGTCGGAGCAATGCAAGGTATTCCGGATAAGCGGTGACGAATTTCTGTTTATGTTGCATTATGAGGACATTTCAGACGTTCAGCGGATTGCTCAAAATATTTGCGATAGCTTGGAGACCCCATTTGAAATAAACGGGCGCTCTCTGTATATGTCAGTGAGTGTCGGTATCAGTGTATACCCTTATGACGGCAATGAGATGGATCTCATTATGCGAAATGCCGATATCGCGATGTATGTTGCCAAAGAGCAAGGAGACGGCTTCTATCATTTCTACGATAGCATAATAGAGAATCAACGTGCTGAGAGTATGCAGTTGGAGAATGAATTAAAAAGCGCTTTACGTGACGGACAATTCACTTTGTACTACCAGCCGAAAATCGATGCTGTTAGTAACGAAGTGATTGGCGCGGAGGCGTTGATTCGCTGGATACATCCCGAATACGGCATCATCTCACCGGCTAAATTTATTCCACTTGCCGAAAATTCAGGAATCATTCTCGATATTGATGAATGGGTGCTTCGCGAGGCCTGTCGCCAGAATAAAGCTTGGCAGGATCAAGGCCTGTATAACTTTCCGGTGGCCGTAAATATTTCAGCCCGTCATTTCTATCAAAGCAATCTCATCCCTATGATTACACGCATACTTGAAGAGACGGGACTTGATCCCTGTTATGTCGTTCTTGAAATTACTGAAGGAACTCTCATTAAAAACGTAAATTATGGTATTCAGATCATGGAGGATATAACGAAAATGGGTATCCGTATTTCAATGGATGATTTCGGGACAGGATACTCCTCGCTTAGTCAATTAGAGCGACTTCCGATTAGTGAGATGAAGCTGGATCGCTCCTTTATTGAAGGACTTACAGATGGCTCCCGCAAGTCTTCTCTCGTTCGCGCCGTCATCGAGCTTGGGCATCATATGGAACTGAAGGTTGTTGCCGAAGGCATTGAATCACCGGATGATTTGAAATTTTTAACGGAATTGAAGTGTGATGAATTTCAAGGATATTTTTTCAGCAAGCCCTTGCCTGGCAAGGAGTTCTGTGGATTTATTCGGGATTGGGACAGCAGTTCTGTCATAGATATTTTTGACAGCGAAAAGTAAAACCTGGAACTAAAAAAAGAGGCTATCCCTCAAGGTTATCTTAGATAACTTGAGGGACGCTTCTTGTTTAGCAGTGGAAAGGCAAGATATCAGGAAAAACATGTAAAAAT
>RCUF01000292.1_pt1 | contig 20336 bp, 19 predicted proteins | sample 2166311 | NCBI WGS metagenome assembly RCUF01 (sample SAMN09932608, study PRJNA488358) | compost metagenome | feature: garden; material: soil; isolation source: compost soil in 4-hydroxybenzonitrile-enriched culture | place: Germany: Experimental Botanical Garden Goettingen | collected 2016-01-27
AGACCATAAAGAGCCATATCGAATTTAATCAGGCTTCTATGCTTGATACTTTGCCACAGCAACGGGAAGAAATAACGACGAGCAACCGTGAAATGACCTTGCATCCAGCGCAGACGCTGTCTGGACGAAGCTTTGAACGTCAACGGCTTTTCATCATATACCTTGGCATCGTAATTAAATCTTGGATATACGTTGCGTTGTGTGCAGCGCATGGTGAATTCCAAATCCTCTACGAGACTTGTTGCACCCCAGCCCATTTCCTTAAGCAGATTTGTTTCAAAGCACATGCCTGTACCACCGAGGAAATTAGCCATGTTCAGATTGTGACGTGACAGCTGCCACAAACGGTTGATGTACCAATAAGATACCCCGTATGCCGCTGTAATCCAAGAATCCTCAGGATTCTTAGTATCAATGTACCCCTGAATAACACGGGCACCTGTGCACAGATCATTGTTCATTTCACTCAAGAAATTGGTATGCGCCAAATTGTCAGCATCAAACATGACAATGGCATCATATTGGCGCGGCATAGCCCATAATTCCTTGAGCATCCACTCAATAGCGTAGCCTTTACCACGCAGATTTGGATTCGTACGTTCACAAGCATTCATGCCGTGAGCGCGAACAATATCCGCAGTCTTATCTGTGCAGTTATCACAGATTACGAACACATCGTAAAGTTCCTTCGGATAATCAAGTTGCTTCAAATTTTCCATCAATGCTCCGACAACCTGTTCTTCATTGTGGGCAGCGACTAAAATGGCAAATGATTTTTCTGGAGCCGCGTGCTCTTTCCTTTTCTTGCGAACCAATCCGAACAAGGAGAATGCAAACTGATAGACTGCGATCACCGCCAGTATGACCTGGAGCGTCACAAAAATAGCGTCTAACATGATCTCTTGTTACCCCCTTTTTTATACCCCTTAAAATCTTGCGTTTGTTTGTTTTCTATCTGTGTAGCGCAAGTTGCGGCGCTTTGCGCGCCTTTTCTGTAGTTTTTGACCCGACCCTTGCTTTCTTCATTGGCTGTGCGCAGCCCCCTTTTGGCTGACACAGGAATGCCATTACGATTTTCGTTGGTTTTCAATCTTTTGTCAAAGCCCTTAAACCGGTCTCAGCAGCAAAAAAACACAACAAACTCCCGTTTGAACCGGGAATGCGGCGCTGGTCTTCTCATTGATGACGCTTAGGTCTTATTTTCATCCATTTGCTAACTTTTTATTTCTTTGGTCCCTCCTTTTTGTGGGCCAATTAGCAACCACTTCTAAACACTCTATCTTATTAGACGGATGAACGCAAAGAAAGTTATACAATTTGGCTTATATTCCATTAACATTTTTGTGTAGAATTGAACCAAGTAAGTTATGAATCTTTAGTGATTCTTGAAATGAAAAGCGTTTAAAAATATGATGAGAGCAAGAGAATAATTACTTATGGTCTGATTATGTCAAAATGACTCAAAATATTTGCCGACTGACCTGAACCGGCAACCGGAGGAAACCAAATGCAACGTCTAGTCGTAAAACTTGTAAATCTGGAGCAGCAGTTGTTCAAATGGATCAACGGACGCTTACACAACCGTTTTTTGAACTTCTGGCTTTATTATCTCACACATTTAGGCGGGGCTACCTTTACTATAGCCTCCACACTCCTTATTTGGTGGCTCGCTCCGAATCCGTGGAAAGATACCGGTATGAAGGGAGCCATCGCTCTCGGGGTCAGTCACATCCCCGTAGCTATCGTTAAAAAGCTGTACCCGCGGATTCGCCCGTATTTGGCGCTACCAGGTACAAATACATTCCGCAACCCCTTGTCGGACCATTCTTTTCCCTCAGGGCACACGACCGCTATTTTTTCAGCTACCGTGCCTTTCATGCTACAGTCACCGATGCTAACATTGCTGCTGTTGCCTGTAGCGACAATTGTTGGTTTTTCTCGGATTTATCTGGGTCTTCACTACCCAACGGATGTACTCGCAGGAGCGGTCATCGGAACGTCTGCAGCAATAGGAACGGTTGCATTCTGGCCTTAAAGCCGATATGGTATGATTGAGAACATCCCAGCAGGAACAGGTGAAATGAGAGTGGCTAAAAAACGAGTGTTATTATTATCGGAAGGTTTCGGTGCCGGACATACTCAAGCTGCCTACGCGCTCTCAAGCAGTTTGCGAAAGCTTTCTCCGAATGTGCAGACCAGAGTGCTGGAGCTGGGGAGTTTTTTGAATCCAAGAATGGCCCCGCTTATTATTACAGCATACAAGAAGACTGTTGTATCGCAGCCTCGTCTAGTCGGATTGGTTTACCGTCATCAGTACAAAAAATCATTAAACCGTCTTACAACGCTCGCTTTGCACCGTCTGTTCTACACGCAGACCCGAAACATTCTCCGGCAGCTTCGTCCCGATTTGGTGGTATGTACTCATCCCATCCCAAGCGCAGTAATTTCACGTTTGAAGCGCTTAGGCTTACATGTTCCGCTTTGTACTGTCATTACAGACTACGATGCACATGGAACATGGATTAGTCCCGAGGTTGACCGGTACTTTGTATCTACGCCTGAAGTCATGCGTAAGCTGCGCGCACGCGGAGTATCCGTCTCGAAAATCCAGGTGACCGGTATTCCCGTTCATCCAAATTTTTGGGAACATCCTGGGCACGATGAAATTAGAGAACAATTTGGACTTAAACCCATCCCGACCGTACTCGTTATGGGTGGCGGCTGGGGCCTTATGAATGATGAAGTCATACATCGTTCGCTTACTCAGTGGAGAGATAACATTCAATTTATTTTTTGTTTGGGGCATAATGATAAAATTCGTCGTAAAATGCAGTTGGATCCCAGGTTTAATCATCCAAATATTCATATCTTCGGATTTACACGGGAAATCGACAAATTAATGGAGGTATCGAATCTGCTCATCACCAAACCCGGCGGAATGACATGCACCGAGGGATTGGCTAAAGGGATTCCGATGCTGTTTCACAAACCTCTCCCTGGACAGGAGGAGGAAAATTGTCAATACTTTACGGCTCAAGGCTTCGGAGAACCGATTACTTCGCTGGATGTTGTCGTTAAATGGATGAACCGACTGCTACACGATTTTCCAGAAATCGTCCGCAAGCGACAGGAGCACGTCCATAATGTAGCGCGATATTATCCTCTTCAGAGCGCACAGAGTATTTTGGATATACTGGAACCGAACAGGGTGCTTTCCTAATAAGGAAGCACCCTGTCTTATTCTATCCATTTGATCTGTTTTTATTTCCCGTACTTTTCAAGGCATGTTTTTCCATACTCTTCCAAAGCATCTTTGCCGATCAGCACCTCGACTCGATGAATATTCATACCTTTGCCCATAAACTTTTGTTCATATTCCGTCATGACATGCTCCTCGTTAATCCCCTCACGATGAAGGTTTAACGAAATATTCGTCATCTGCAAACCACTATCGGCAAACGAATTCAGAGAAAACTCAAACAGTGTCTCCGAATCGGTCTTAAAATGAATTTGTCCTTTGCTGTTCAAAAGCTGACGGTACTTGTCCAAAAAACGCGGATGCGTCAAACGACGACGTGCATGTTTGGCTTTAGGCCAGGGATCACTAAAATTCAGATAAATGCGTTCAATCTCTCCTGGTTCAAAAACATTTTCGATCTGTTCAATGTTTGCCAGTGCCAATTTGATATTAGGCGGCGTATCAACCTCTGAATTACTCCAGGCCAGACGAGACTTTTCTGTTGCACGGCGAACCAGCTCATCATACATATCAAAGCCAATATAGTTAACCTCTGGATTCCGGAAGCTCATTTGGCTTATAAATTGCCCTTTACCCATACCGAACTCTACATGAATGGGACGATCATTACCAAAAAGCTGCTGCCATTTCCCCTTATACTGTGCTGGCTCCAAGATGACTAGGTCCTGCTGTTCTTCCAGACTTTCCCGAATTCCTTTTCTTCCGCGTAAACGCATGTTACTCCTCCATATACTCTGTTATCAAGGAAAAAGGAATTTCACCCCCGCTTGAAGATACGGAAATGAAATTCCTTTTTCAATATATTTGGATTGGGGTCCAACTAATTTAATTGTTCATAGTCTACCCCATCAGCAGGTGAAAAATCAATTGTCTTTTGGCAAGCCGCTCTGATTTTTTGACGTGCGGTCGTTCCAATCTGACGATCCTGCCCAAAACGGACACCAGTCAATGCCAACGCCTCATCAAAGGTTAACTCAACAGTAACTTTATCCATACGCGTCTTATCCTGCGCATTCATAAAAGATCACCTCACGGGTTATTTGTGATGGAACCGACGTGCACTTACCCTAAAACAGGCGATAGAAACAGCAAAGCTGCCTCCCTGAAGAATAATCATTAGCAACGGATAACTTTTATCTTCAGGATCGAAAACAGTCCTTTTATTGTATGTCTGGTACCGCTTACAATATAACACATTGTGTAACCTTTTTCAATCCGCAACGCCATAAAATACGCACATTTTATTGACTTGTTCGGTCAAATGATTCCCAATGAAGACTGATTTTTGTTACAATAGGGTGATCGTAAAAAAAGGAGTACACCCATGAAAACAGATTTATTGCCTGCTCCTCTCCTGTGGGGAGATAAACGGTTCCATACTTGGAATTACGAAATGCGTGAGCAATTTCAAAATAAAGTGTTCAAAGTCATGCTGGATGCGGGTTTTACCTGTCCGAATCGCGATGGCTCCATCGCTAAAGGGGGTTGCACCTTTTGTAGCGCACGCGGATCGGGTGATTTTGCCGGGCGTCGTCGTGATGATCTGGTCACCCAGTTCAATACGATTCGGGATCGGCAGCATCTAAAATGGCCAAACGCCAAATATATTGGCTATTTCCAAGCCTACACGAATACGTATGCCCCGGTTGAGGAACTGCGAGAATACTTCGAAGTTATTCTGGAGCAGCCCGGTGTTGTCGGTCTGTCCATCGCTACACGTCCTGATTGCCTGCCTGACGATGTAGTGGATTACCTTGCCGAGCTAAACGAACGCACGTACCTATGGGTCGAAATGGGTCTGCAAACTGTCCATGAATCGACCTCAGAGCTGATTAACCGCGCTCATGATACTCAATGCTATCTGGATGCGGTGGAAAAGCTGCGCAAGCGGAATATCCGCGTGTGCGCCCACATCATTTATGGTCTGCCCCAAGAGACGCATGAAATGATGCTCGATACGGGACGGGCGGTAGCCGCTATGGATGTGCAGGGCATCAAAATCCACCTGCTGCATCTCATGCGCAAAACGCCCATGGTCAAGCAATATGAAGCGGGATTGCTACGCTTTCTAGAAAAGGACGAATACGTTAAGCTGATAGTTGATACGCTGGAGTTTTTACCTCCCGAAATGATCGTTCATCGGTTAACCGGAGATGCTCCACGCGATTTGCTAATGGGACCCATGTGGTCGCTTAAAAAATGGGAAGTGCTTAATGCCATTGATCATGAACTGAAGTCACGTGAAACGTGGCAGGGAAAATACTGGAGGCAACCTTAAATGGGCTTCCTATCGGTCCTGAGCTACGCTCATCAATTGGTGGCTGCGCGGGTGCAGCCAGGCGATACTGCTATAGACGCCACTGTCGGCACAGGAGCAGATACGTTGTTTCTGGCAAAAGCTGCTGGCAAACGGGGCCGTGTCTATGGCTTCGACATCCAACAAGAAGCACTGCATTGCGCCCGTCGTCGACTGGAAGAAAACGCTTCTCCTTCTTTAGCAGAAGTATCGCTACTGCTACAAGGTCATGAGCAAATGCGGGAGGCCGTTCCGGACATGCTGCATGGCAAAGTCGCTGCGGTCATGTTTAACCTCGGCTACTTGCCTTCCGAAGGCGCCGATCCTACTGTCATCACCCATACAGACAGCACGCTCGTCGCACTTGATGCTGCCTTACAATTGCTGCGACCACGCGGCATTCTGACTGCCGTGTTATATCCAGGACACGCCGGAGGCAGTGAAGAAGCAGATGCCGTTCTTCAATGGGCTTCTGCTCTCCCGGTCTCCAGCGGTCAAAGCATTATTTATCGTCAATTACAACGAGCCGCTTCGCCTTACGTAGTGGCGGTTGAGAAGAAATAATGTTGGATTTTAAACTCAGGTTATGAGCGGCTTTTTAAGCCGCCTTACATATATTATTTTTCAAGCTCGTTTGGGCACTATTCATCCCAGTTTATTGCCACAGCGACACGTTATTGATTTCCCTATTCTGTTAGGTCGCACTCATTACTCAATATGGAGGAGAGAAATTATGCTAAAGCCATACCCGCTGCAATTTCAACCTGAGTTCAAAGAGAGAGTTTGGGGAGGACGGGCCTTAGAGCAATTTGGTCTAACCCCACCAGAAGGACATATCGGGGAAGGATGGATGATTGCCGATCATCCAAACGGAACAACAACGGTTATCAATGGTGAGCTGGCAGGCAAAGGACTGGATGAAATCCGCGAGACCTACGGGCAGGATTGGCTCGGGGCCAAGGGTGTATCGGAAAAAGGCGGACGATTCCCACTTTTGATCAAACTACTGGATTGTAATGATGACTTATCCGTTCAGGTGCATCCGACAGATGATTACGCAGGACTTCCAGCCGGAGAATTAGGAAAAACTGAAATGTGGTACGTGCTTGATGCCAAGCCAGATGCCAAGATTATTTATGGTCTGACCGAAGGTGTAACCCGCGAGAGTCTGCGCACAGCTCTTGAAAGTGGGGATATCCTCGGCAGTTTGCGCCAGGTTCCAGTCGAAGCAGGCGATACGTTCTTCATCCCCGCCGGAACCGTACATGCACTGTGTGCAGGCGTTGTCGTTGCTGAAATCCAGCAAAATTCGGATACTACCTATCGCTTATATGACTACAATCGCCCCGGACTGGACGGCAAGCCTCGTGAGTTGCATATCGAGGATTCCCTCAATGTAACCTCCTACGAAGGTGCAGGCGCAACAACGATGAAAACGGACGGCTTACAGCCTGGTAAATGGCTCCAGTTGGCAGCCTGTGAGTATTTTGTTGTGGAAAAGGGTATCGTAGATGGAAGTTGGGCACTTTCTACAACGGAAGACAGCTTCACCATTCTCGTGATTTGTGAAGGCAGTGGGACCATAACATGGAACAATAATACCGAGTCTCTTTCCTGTAAAGCTGGAGATTGCTTCCTGTTGCCCGCTAACCTGAGCGGTTACACGCTGAATGACGGAATGACCGTACTTAGATCTTATCTTCCTTAAAGCTTAAAGGATGTGATGTCTAATTATGCGGGAATACACCTTCACCATCGCTGAAAATGACGGAACAGAGCTTTTTGCCTACCGCTGGCTGCCTGATCAGAATTTGCCCATTAAGGGGATTGTTCAAATTTCGCATGGTATGTGCGAGACGTCCTATCGCTACATCCGACTGGCCGAAAAACTTACTGCTTGCGGTTATGGCGTGTATGCCAACGATCATATCGGTCACGGGCGCACGGCTGGTGATCCTGATAAGCTGGGTATGCCGGGAGCTAATGCGTTTAATCGAATGGCAAACGGCATGCTGGAGCTAGGCGAAATTGCAGCTAAGGAATTCCCTGATCAGTCTCGTTTTTTGCTGGGTCACAGCATGGGGTCCTTTTTAACCCAGAAAATTATGTATGATGATCGGCAAACGTATCACGGGTTTATTTTATCGGGAACCAACGGACGACGTGGTCTCCTAAAACTCGGAGAGCAAGTTGCTCTACTGCAAGCCAAGCTGCAAGGAATGGATCATCGCAGCATGCTGCTCAACGCTATGGTCTTTGGCGGCTTTAATCGTGCCTTTCGTCCGGTGCGTACGGCGTTCGACTGGCTGTCCCGTGATCCTGAGGAAGTAGATCAATTCGTGCACGACCCATTATGTGGAGCTATATGCACGACAGGCTTTTTTCTGGATTTTTTCAGGCTATTACAAGAAATCCACTGGCCTTCCTCGCTGAAACACATCAATCCCAAACTGCCAGTTTATATTTTTGCCGGGGATCGTGATCCAGTGGGTTTGTTCGGTAAAGGTGTGTTGTCACTAGTGGAAATGTATCGAAGCCTAGAGCTTCAGGACATCGAATATCGCCTCTATCCTGACGGTCGCCATGAGATGCTTCATGAAACAAACCGCGACGAGGTGATGAGTGACATCGTGGACTGGCTCGACCGTCATGTTAACACAGGGGTAACCTCTGTTTCCGCATTGTCTGGAGACTCCGAGGCACCTGGACATTCAACCTCGCCCAAGTCGTCAACCTTGTGAGGAAATAAGAAAAGAAACCTTTAAAAACCACGATTAAAGTGGGATTGAAGGTTTCTTTTTTATTGCCTTATATTCATTTGGATATAGTTTTAAAAATCACCATGCATTCCGTTCTCTCAGGGAAGTAATATGAGCTGTGTGATGCTTGCCATGCCAGGCATAGATGCCGATGTTTCGTTCCAGGCGGATCGTCTGGCCCGATTCAGGATGAATAAATGTTCGGTGTAGCTGATCCTCTCCCAACGATCGTAATACGGTCACCCACCGTTCATGCAGTCCTTCCAGCAATTGCAACGAAGGTTCCAGTGGAAGCTCCCTGGCGTCTGGTATTTCGGCCCAACGCCCCTCATCATATGGCTTGATCGTCGGCGTATCCTCCGTCAGTGCCAGCTTAAAACGGATATAGCTATTCATATGGCTGTCTGCCATATGATGAACTACCTGCCGAATCGTCCAGCCCCCTTCGCGATAAGGCGTATTTAGCTGCTGCTCATTCAGTCCTTCGACCGCCTGACGCAGCTGTGCAGGCAATTCAGCAATGTCGTGAATCCATGCGATAAGCTGTTCTTCTGTAATGGTATCTGGAACAACGAATGATCCTATCGGATAGCGCAAGTCTTTGTCCAAAACAGTTCCCGCCCTTCTCTGCATTTACTGCCTGTAATGTCAGTTGCTTTATGTTATAACTATGCAGGAAAAAAAGCAGACTCGCAAGAGTCTGCTTTTGTCATACACGTAAAGGGGAGATACACTTGCCCGATTTATTTTATCCTTCGAGTAACAATGATTCCGGATCTTCCAGCAATTCTTTGACCGTTACCAGGAAACGAACCGCCTCGCTACCATCAATAATCCGGTGATCGTAGGACAACGCGATATACATCATCGGACGATTTTCCATGCGTTCCTCGTCGATGGCAATCGGGCGAAGTTGGATCTTATGCATGCCCAAAATACCCACTTGCGGCGTATTGAGAATTGGCGTAGACAGCAGGGAACCGAAAATACCTCCATTGGTTATAGTAAACGTTCCTCCTTGCAAGTCGGCCAGAGAAAGCGAATTGGAGCGTGCTTTGCCAGCCAAATCTGCAATACTTTTCTCGATCTCAGCAAAGCCAAGACGGTCGGCATCCCGCACAACTGGCACGACCAAACCTTCCTTGGCAGATACAGCGATCCCGATATCATAGTATTTTTTCAGTACGATATCATCGCCGTTAATTTCTGCATTCACGGTAGGGAAGCGCTTGAGTGCGCCAACCACTGCCTTTGTAAAGAAGGACATAAAGCCCAAACCTACATCATGTTTTTCCTTAAACTTATCTTTACGGCGTTTACGCACATCGAGAATGGCGGTCATATCCACTTCATTAAAAGTGGTGAGCATGGCAGCTGTTTGCTGTGCTTCAACAAGACGCTTAGCGATCGTCGCTCTGCGCCGAGACATCCGCTGGCGTTCCACAGGCTTGCTGTACTCCGTTTGTGCTGGAGACGGAGGCGCAGGCTTGCTAGTAGCGGGAGACGCAGGTACAGATGCTGCACGTGACACTTCAGAGCTGTTATGCGTTTTTACGTCCTCCTGGAAAACACGTCCGAGCGGGTCCTTTCCCTGTACCTGCTCAAGATCAATCCCGCGCTCACGCGCCAACTTCCGGGCGGATGGTGATGCCGTCTGGCCATTCCCGTCGCCATTCGATGAAATAGGCGGTGCAGACTTTTCTTCTGCTTTAACGCCGCCTCCTACGGAAGACGGTGAAGTCGCTACGGACGGTGCTTCAGGCGCTTGAGTCGCTGCAACTTCTCCAGCACCGGTTGATTCCGCACCACCACTGCCGCTTCCGATCAAGCCAACAGCTTCACCGATGACTACAGTATCACCCTCCTGACGAAGGATTTTCTGGACCACACCTGCTTCTTCCGCACTAATTTCCAGATTGACCTTATCGGTTTCCAACTCCAGTAGAACATCTCCCTGTCCTACGGAATCCCCTTCCTTCACAAGCCATTTGGAGATTGTTCCTTCCGTGATGGATTCTCCCATTGCTGGCACTATAATATCGCTCACAGCCGCTACCTCCCAAGTGTAATATTGTTTTTGGAATCCTGCTTCAACGCCGATTGAATAATTCGCTGTTGTTCTAGGCTGTGTACTTGCTGATAACCGCTGGCCGGGCTTGAACGATCTGGTCTGCCTGCGTAACGAATTTCCGCTCCCTGTGGTACAACACTCCGCAGACGAGGTTCAATGTAACTCCAAGCCCCCATATTTTTAGGTTCTTCCTGAGCCCATACGAACTCCTTAACATGCGGGAAGCGGCCGAAAATATTCCGAATTTCCTCTTCCGGGAAAGGATATAGCTGCTCCACACGAATAATATGCAGACGCTCTTCTGCCTCATTCTTATCCTTTTCCAATGCTTCTTCGAGATCAATGGCAATCTTGCCACTGCACAGTACAATGCGCTCTACACGATCCGGACGTGCACCCAGACCAGGCTGTTCCAACACAGGACGGAACGCTCCTTCGCTGAATTCAGAAGCAGGCGAAGCGACACGATTATTACGAATCAGGCTCTTCGGCGACATCATCACAAGCGGGCGGGCTTCCTCACTTTCGCTTAATGCAGCCTGACGGCGTAGCAGATGGAAATACTGTGAGGCACTGCTCAAATTAGCGACAGTCCAGTTATTTTGTGCGGACAACTGGAGAAAACGCTCCAGACGTGCGCTCGTGTGCTCTGGTCCTTGTCCTTCGCTACCATGCGGTAACAGCATCACCAGACTCGATTTCTGTCTCCATTTGGCACGGCCTGCGGAAATAAATTGGTCAAAAATAACCTGTGCACAGTTGGCAAAATCGCCGAATTGTGCTTCCCAAATCACTAACGTTTCAGGAGAATACACGTTATAGCCATATTCAAAGCCGAGGACAGATGCCTCAGACAATGGACTGTTATGAATACTGAACGAAGCACGTGCTTCCGGCAATGTATGCAACGGGCAATGTGTACGGCCTGTTTCAGGCTCATGCAGCACAAGGTTACGGTGAGCAAATGTAGCTCGCTCCGCATCCTGACCTGTCATACGAATAGGCTTGCCGTCTGCGAGAATGGTGGCCAAAGCCAGCGTCTCCGCCAAGCTCCAATCTACCTTTTCCCCTTCGTTCAGAGCGGTTTTTCTACGCTGTAAAATTCGATCCAGCTTCGGATATACATGAAAAGCCTGTGGCCATTTGAGTAAGTTTTCATTGATTTGGCGCAGCTTTTTCAATTCCACTGCAGTACGTACCATAGAATTCTGATTCTTTTTCGCCTTCACAGGACTCATTTCCGGCTCTTGTTCCGGTTGATTCTTCACATGCTCATGCGCTTCCTTCAGTCTGGTTTGGACCTTTTCAATAAGGCCAGCACTAAACGCTTCATCCACAATTCCCTGCTTCATCAGTTTTTGAGCATACAATTTGCTCACCGTCGGATGATTCTTCACCTTACGATATACCAGCGGTTGTGTTGTTTCCGGGTCATCGGATTCATTGTGACCATAACGACGGTAACCAATCAGATCAATCAAAAAATCCTTCTTGAAACGATTGCGATATTCACCAGCCATACGTGCCGCTGCAATGCAGGCTTCAGGATTATCCGCGTTCACATGTACAATTGGAATTTCATAGCCTTTAGCCAAATCACTGGCATAACGGGTCGAACGTGAATCGACACTCTCTGTCGTAAAACCCAAACGATTATTCACAATAATATGGACCGTGCCGCCATTACGGAAGCCACGCAAATTCGTGAAATTAAGTGATTCTGCCACGATACCTTCACCTGGGAAAGCAGCATCACCGTGCATAATAATTGTAGCTGCCTTGCTCACATCCAACTTCGGATATCCAGCCTCACTGCGGTCTTCCTGTGCAGCTCGTGAAAATCCTTGTACCACCGGATTCACATATTCCAGGTGACTTGGGTTATTCGCCAATGTCAGACGGGCCTGCACCGCTCCCCCATCTTTTACAAAACGATCAGCACCCAGATGATATTTCACATCGCCAGTCCAGCCGTAGTTAATTCCTGTGGAACCTTCCGACGGGATCAAATCCTTATTCGGCGAATGATGAAATTCAGAGAAAATTTTACTGTAAGGCTTGCCCAGCACATGAGCCAGTACATTCAAACGGCCGCGATGCGCCATACCCATCAGGACATGACTTGCTCCTGCATTTGTCGTTAGACGAATAATCTCGTCGAGAACAGGGACAAGCACATCATTACCCTCGATGGAAAAACGTTTCTGTCCGACGAATGTTTTATGCAAAAACTCTTCGAACTGTTCTACTTCTACCAATCTGCCTAGCAACGACTTGCGTTCCTGTGTTGTAAGTGGCTTGGAGGACCAGCCAGATTCTGCATAGCTGTTCAGCCAGCGGCGTTCCTCCTCGTTGTGAATATGACTAAATTCATAGGCAATCGGACCTGTGTATGCTACACGTAACCGTTGAATGGCTTCCCATCCGTTAAGTGTTCCCGCAGGAGCGTTATCCCATATTAAAGAGGCTGGAAAAGCCTTTAAGTCTTGTTCAGTTAAACCGTAAGATGCTGGATTAAGCAAGCGTGTATCCTGCTCTGCATCCAGTCCCAACGGATCAATCTGGGCGGCTAAATGTCCGTACTCACGGATATTCCACACCATTTTCCCCGCTGTAACCGCTTTCTGTAATGTGTTTGAATCAAGGTGCCCCAAAGCACTTGTGGGGGGGCCTTGCAATTTGTTGTCTATCATGGAAGCAGCCGAATATTCGGATTGTGGCGGCTCACCCCATTGATCAAACAGCTCGCGGTAAGCCGGATCAACCGTTCCGGGGTCCGCTACATACTTTTCATACTGGTCCTGCACATAACCTAGATTAGGTCCATAATACGCCTGCCAAGGTACCTGTCTGCTGCTCTCTTCCATTGTCATCTCGTTCCCTCCGTCAAATTTTGAAATTCATAGCTGGACGGAAATCATTTTCATTTTTTATTAAGTCTTCAATTTAAGTTGTTCACAATATGATCACATTATATGAAATCCTTCATCAAAAGTCGAATTTCACAATTCTTATTCCTCTTCCATTGTATAAAGTTTTCTAGCTATGAGCATTTCCTTTTTCTCAACATATCCATGCGTAAATGAGATGAATCGGGCTATTCTGTAATCAAACACCTGGCAACTTAAATAACCAGCCGTCGGATATCAACCGTCGGCTGGTTACTTAAGTTTATATTGCTCCTCATACTACGCCAAACCATTTTGAAAACAACTTCCCAGTCCACCCCACTATGATTATCGTTAACAGCAGAATTTAAAAGGCAGAGGGTCCGATACGATGCAAATTCAAACTTAAAGTGACATTAAAGTCACTTTTCTGTACAATATTCCTACTTTTCACTATTATTTTAATTAGGCATCTAAAAACCGCTTTGAAAGCGAAAGGGATGGAACTGTGACGGGATTAAAACAAATACTCAGAAACAAGAATTATGTCAGGTTTTTTCTGGCAACCTTCGCCTCACAAATGGGAGGAATTATCGGGGTTACTGCATTCATGTTTTATTTGTTGAAACGGTTTACAAATCAGCCATACTATGCAACGCTTGCCGAGTTAATGTATTCGCTCCCGATGCTGGTAGTGTTTCTCGTGGTTGGAGTGCTGGCAGATCGGATGGACAGACAAAAAATTGCTGTTAATTGTGACTGGATCAGCGCTTTTTTATCCTTATGTTTGCTTATTTTTATTTGGATCGATTCGATTCCTTTGATATTTGCCCTTCTCTTTATCCGTAGTGCTGCCTCCAAATTCTTCTTCCCAGCCGAAAGTGCCATTATACAGGGAATATTAAGCGAAGATGATTACACTATTGCCGCAGGCCTCAATCAAATGATGGGGAGTCTTTTCATGTTATTTGGAGGAACTCTGGGAGCCGTCGTTTACTGGCACTTTGGAATTACTGGAGCCATCCTAATTGATGCTATTTCTTTTATTGTGTCTGCACTGCTTATTCGTTCCTGCAAAATTCCAAAGGAAGTACGCCTTCCGAACGGGGCACATCATTTCAAACAATTAAAATTCAAACTTGTCATGATCGATTTTAAACAAGGGTTTCTTTACATATTACACAACAGACTATTGCTTTGGTTGGTTTCAGGCTTTTTTATGTTCGGTATTTTAAATGGTGGTTTTAGCGTTTTACCGATGTTTATTCTTAAATATAAGCTAGCTCCAGGCAACTATGAGCAGTATATGGTTTGGACAGGTATTATTTTTGGAGCTGGTGTGTTGCTTGGTACCCTAATCGCTTCTCTCATCTCCGCCAAGCTAAAGCTACACCAAATGATTGCAGCGGGAGTTCTGGTAGCCGGAATAGGTATGTGCATACTAGGATTTGTTGACCACATCTACGCTTTTCTGATTATCAATTTTGTCATTGCACTGATACTTCCGTTCATTAACATTGGCATAGGAGGATGGCTTCCTCGTATTGTAGATCCTCAAATGATGGGACGTGTGCAAGGTTTGATTAATCCGTTAATGATGCTGTCCCAATCTCTTACATTAGGTTTCATTGCTATAAGCTTTCCTTCATTTATTTCAATTGAGCTCTTGTTTTTATTAGTTGGGGTCTGTACCGTTATTGTAGGAATATACTACACTATTGTGCTTCCCCGTTATGCTGATTACAGCACTTCTTCCAAGACCCTTCAGGAATCTTTATAGTCAAATTAAAAAAGTCAAACAGCAGACCATTCCGCCAGCGATTGTTGAGTTGCCACTTCTGCCTCCGAATGCAGTGCAGAAGTGGCTTCATTAAAGGATTTAAATTGGTGAACAAGGCTCCAAACCAAAAAAATGCCCGCCCGACGCATTAGCTGCATCAGCAGGACATTTTGATTGAAATCAGAGTAGCAGGATTCGAACCCACGCTATTACTGTATTATCCCTATTCTATGTTGCTTTTAACTGGACATATCCACATAAAGAAAAAACCTACCTGGAGGTAGGCTACTTCAACAATTGTAATATTGTTTGGGGCTGGGTATTTGCTTGTAAAAACATTGCTTGTCCAGCTTGTGTAAAAATTTGATTTTTCGTAAGTTCCATTATCTCTTTAGCCATATCAGCATCTCGAATCCTCGACTCTGCTGTTGTAAGATTTTCTGCATAATTTAATACATTGTTCTGGCTGTGTTCTAATCGATTTTGATAAGCACCCATTCGCGCTCTTTCTGCAGAAACTTTATCAATTGCAGCAGAAATTGAACTTAATGATGATTCTGCATTAGAAATGGTTGAAACATCTATGCTTGATATACCAATTGCCGTTGAGGTTACATTTGGCAAATTAATATCTAGTGTCTCACCAGAATTTGCACCTATTTGAAGAGTTACTCCCTTTTGATCTTCTGAAATTGAAGAAAAATTAAATTTAAGTGTATCACCACCATATGTTCCACCAATATCAGATATATAGATGAAATCATTTTCGTTTATGAATTCTGTAAATTTATATATGTAGCTACCTCCTGTATACCCCTGATAAAACAAATTAGGACTACCTCCACTTAATCCAAATCCATCACCAGTATCACATCTTATTGATAACTCGTCATTATTAATTGAAAGTGTAAATTTGCTTGATACTCTTTTTGAATCGGAGTCTCCTAGTTGACCGCCTTTAACTTCATTAAACAATGTTAATAGATTATTTAAAATCTCTGATACACTAGTTCCTGCTGGTGAGGTAATAGTGACTAGTTTATTATTTGGCGGATTGTCAACTGAAACAACAGCACTAGTTTTTTCAGTGTTTCCATTTAATAGTTTTATCCCGTTAAACTCAGTATTTCCAGCAATCTCATCAATTTCTTCTTTTAATTGTTCAACTTCACTTTGAATGTTTACCCGATTACTGTCAGTATATGTACTGTTTGAAGCTTGAACCGCCAACTCATTCATGCGTTGAAGCATGGATTGAATTTCTTGCATAGCTCCATCAGCCGTTTGAATCAATGAGATACCGTCTTGAATATTTTTAGACGCTTGATTTAATCCCCTTATTTGTCCTCTCATTTTTTCAGATATAGCTAATCCTGCCGCATCATCTGGAGCTCCGTTAATTCGCAGTCCTGAGGATAATTTCCCCAAACTTTTGGATACTGCTATGTCCTTTCTTTTGAGGTTATTCATTGTATTAAGTGCCGTTAAATTATGAGATATAATCATTCTATGTCTCCTTAATTACATCACAGGAAGATATACCCATAATATTAACAGCAACAACTCATAGAATCTATACTTTTCAGAAAAAAAGTGGCCATGATATAGAGCATAAGAATCATTTATTTCGTAGCAAGTTGTCTGCCACTTGGGGTAACTTCATCCTTCTTATTGAAAAGGTTTAATTCAATGGGTCCCCTCCCATGTAGCCACAGCAGTTCATCGAATAAAAATGTCAGTCCATCCTTGGCGCGCAAGCGCTCGATGATCTCCGTGACAACTTGCATAACTTCCCCTTGTACACCCGCCGCCAGTTGCAAGCCTCCGCTCTCTCCATCCAGGTAAAGATGCGTATGATATGATTGCTCCACCTTCTTCACATGGCGCACGCACAGTATGCCATTTTCGAGGTAAAAGAAGTAATGATGGTCATAAAGAACCCCTTCGCATATCTCATACATATGAGGGTAATCATACGGCCCCTGAACCATGGATACCCGTTCCAATCCCATTACCGATTCTGTCATACGTCCTCGCTCCATTCCTTTGTTCAAAGTTTCTTATTTGCCAATATACTTTCTTCTACAGATAGTTTTTCAAACTAGGGAGTTGAACGATAATTAATTGCTAATTGTAAAACGTTTTGGTACGATAAGCATATTACTACGACGTTCACAAATAACATTTCAATAAACCAAATGCACATTACAGTGTTATTTTTATTATTTCTAGAATACATTGAATAGTATTTATTGTCAATACTTTGATGTTGCTTTTTAACACTATAGAATGCATTTAGCTGGAGGAAAATATGATAAAGATTCATCTTTCCCGTATTATGGGCGAAAAACGAATAAATATTGCCGAGCTTTCCCGCATGACTGGATTACATAGAAACGGAATCACCAAACTTTACAACGAAGAAACAGACGGTGTGAAATTTGATACGCTGGATAAAATTTGTAAAGCTCTAGACTGCCATGTTCAAGATGTTATCGAGTATGTAGAGGATGATACAAATTAGTAAAGTGGACTTCTCTTGTTACAAGGAACTGTTGTAATTAGGTTCAGAACCCTTGGCGTACTCCCTGGTGAACTGATCGAATACTTGCCAGAAGACGACGAAGAGAGCCGTTAACATGCTTACGGCCCTCTGTTTTTTATATAATATTCAAATTTTTTACCGATCTTCCACTCAATTAGATTCGCTCATCGTTAAACCATTCCTATCGACGATTTCAAATAAACTCTTTCCATGTATGATAAATATCAAATAATGCATTAAGGTTACGTTGTCCCTTTAATACTGCAAACATTTTATTCGTTACGATCATGATCACATCCATATCTTTTTGCCTAGTCAAACCAGTGATAACAGGGCGATTAACGCTAACATACGACTTAGGTTTAAAAACAACTCCCCAATCCAACCCACTGTGATTACTTTTTACAACCTCTCCTAGATAAATGGCAATATCCAGTGTAAAAGCTTGGGATTTTGTGTCGAGTTTTTTTTCATATATATAGCTCTTCAACCATTCTTCGGTTTCTGAATGCTCCTCTTCTAATTCCGAAGCACTTTTATTTTGAATCTGTACATTTCTTAGATACCATTCCCAAATGTCTATAAGCGAACGATCACTATAATCCAGATGTATCTGTGAAAATGTGCCAAGTTGCTCTAAACGTGAAGGTATTTGTTGTTTAAACCAGTTAAAATGTTCTTTCGCTTCTTCTTTACTCATTTCTGAGTATTCTTTTATCTCAAAAGGTGGTTGCATTAATTTATATTCCATTTTAAAAATCCCCTTCTTGCTTTGCTATCTTAATTCGAAGAAAAATTCACGGTAACACCACCTGATACTAAGATCGTTAGAAGATCCGTAAAATATTGCTGTGGTGAAAATCTATAACATCTCTCTTCTTGATCCCATTCTTCCTCGAATCTTTCCAAGAAATAATGTACGTTTTTCCAATGGATCGTGAACGGTCCTACTGTCCCAAAACCTCCACAGAGACAGTCCGATATACTGTCCAAGCTAAATCCATAGTACCTTCCGGGCCCATTAATCGCTTCACCAAGTGCTATGAAAAATGTTGTAAAATCAGATATGTATTCGCCGTCCAAGATGTAGACTTCTCCTCGTTTATCCAGTCTGGCAAAATGATTAGATGCAGATCACTGTTTCTTCATCATTTAAAATAGCAATGTACAAGTTGTATATAGATTGTTTTAACTTCGTTATGTTTTCTATGAATTCTTCGTTAAATACAAATTGCTCAAAAATGACCTTTTCATATGTTTCGACAATGATATCACCCGTTACGCCAACCACATCTCTACAATAACCAACTGTGAGCCCACTTTCATCGTCAATGACAGCAAATCTATATTTCATATCATATCTCCCCACAATAATTTTAAGGAATGTAGCATTTTAAGACACCACTTTTAGCTTTTTGGGTAGAATAATCAATTATTTTGAAGCCTATAAGGATTGAGATCCTCTGGCTTTTCAATTTTTTTCAGATCTTCAGTAGGTAAATAGAAGTAAACATCCTTATCTTTGGGCTTAAACGTTAACGAAGCATCATACTTCTTTTCAACAATCCACTGCTTTATTTCCAACATCTCTTGAAGATAATGAGTGGCTGAAAAGTTACCTTTAATATAAATTGAAGCTTCTGAGGAGAATTTTTGACTAACCTTAGAATAGCTTGGAATTTCATCGCGGTATATTATAGTATGACTTCCAAGACTATATATATCTACTATCACTTCTGCATCTGATCCTGTAACTTCCTTTGCTTTTTGGGTCACGGCAGTTTTTATCTCATCCATCCAAATAGAACAGGCATAGTTATCCATCATTTGCCCATAATAGTCTTCATCCACCAAAAAAGAAATCCCTGAGTCAGAGATCACATTTGCTATAAATTTATCATTCTTAAAATCATAATCTATTGAATCAATTTTCCAGTTCATAGTGTACGTTTTATGTAGGTAGTCAGTAACGTTACTCCGAAATTGGACTCTTTCTATCGGACTTCCTGTTGTAATGGATACAACTGTATATGCAATTACAATGACGATCACGAATAAAACAGCTTTTTTCACCACTCCAACCAAACCTCTCTAATAAAAGAATCATGTAAAAAGCTCTAAAGATTCCAGCAAAAAGTCACGCTTATATTTGTTTTTATAATCGGCTAGCTTTCTTCTTATCTTTTGTCTACACATGTCCTTTTGCGCCTTAGTAATTTTATCTTGTACGGTACTTATCAGTTGATAAGATTGTCTACTCGCTTCAAAGGTATCATCCAGTAAATCTACCAGCGCCACAACATGAGTAGATACGTCAAAAAATTCTAAAGCATATAACAGTGTTCCTCTATTCCCCTTGGTCTTTGGATTTCTTAACAAGTCGATAAGAGGCAACACCGCTTCACGGTCTCCTAGATCAGCTAACGTAATGGCGATTACATTTCTTAGCAATACACTATCCGTCGTTGCTAAATATCTCAATAATATTGGAGTGAATGTATAATCCAGCTTTTCACCTATCTCCTCTATAATCCTTACCGCTTCCTTTAAATCTCCATTTTCTATGACTTCTTCTAATCGCATTTTGTTCATAGTTTACCAACCCACCTTATTACAATATATAGCAACTATCCAGTCTTAATGCAATTCAATAATTTACATATGATAACAATCCGATGTCTCTTTTGTATATAGCGAACATTGTCGAGACCCTAAAGAGATATCCACTCATTGATTTA
>RCUF01000293.1_pt1 | contig 20330 bp, 21 predicted proteins | sample 2166311 | NCBI WGS metagenome assembly RCUF01 (sample SAMN09932608, study PRJNA488358) | compost metagenome | feature: garden; material: soil; isolation source: compost soil in 4-hydroxybenzonitrile-enriched culture | place: Germany: Experimental Botanical Garden Goettingen | collected 2016-01-27
TTGATAATTGTGAACATTTTGTGTCTTTTGTGTCTATATCAATTATTGAACATTTTGTGTCCAAATGCAATTATTTTTTTAAAAAAATTAAATAAAATTTTAAATGACAGGTTAGACAAGTCGAAAAACGCAGCCCTGACATACAGGACTGCGTAAAGTAAAAAGTATCATCTAATTTATTTTTGCGGGTTGAAACCTTCTTCAGCCAAATATTCACCAGCCTCTTCGCGAGTTTCAAACACCATCTCAATGCTGATCCCGGAGTAAATATACCAGAGGTCATCTTCATATTTAAGCGTTAATTGCTCACCGTTGGCGTTTACCCAAACGCCTCCTTGTGTTTGAATGTTTAGACTTGGCTGTGGCGAATCGGAAGAAGCATCCCTTGAGTTACGTTCCATATTTTCATTAACGGATAGGGAAGATACAGATTTTTCAACAAGGTCGCGTAGTTTTTCCTCATCGTAATCTCGAATGTTAACGAATCCTTTTGGGTCAACTTCATAACCTTCCAGCAATCCTGCGTAGACGTATCCATTTCCGTTCGGATGAAGGCGATAGACCACTGTTTTTTTGTCATAAACACTTTGTTCATAATGGTAATTTACTCGTCCAAGTGATACATCTCTGCGCTCCAGTTGAGGAAAGGAATCAAATATAGAAAGCTTTTGTTCAAATGTAAGCATTATTAGCCTCCGCTTTAGGTTTCGTAAGTTCATTTGTACAGAAATTATACCATAGAGAAAACGTCGATGATATTTAGGATGACATCATATTGAAGTATAATTATATTGTTAGTTCAATCTTTGAAGGAGGCGGAAGATAGAATGTTGCTTAATGACAATGATGTGGTTCTTTTTCAAGGTGATAGTATAACAGATTGGGGACGCAACCGTGAGGATGGCGCTTCGCTAGGGGTAGGTTATTCTTTGATGGTTGCCTCGCGATTGGGGCATTTGTATCCTGAAAAAAATATTACTTTCTTGAATCGAGGAATCGGTGGCAATAGGACAATTGATTTACAGAAACGCTGGGATAAAGATTGCCTGGAGTTAAAACCAAATGTGCTGTCCATTATGATTGGGATTAACGATACCTGGCGCAGATTCGATAATAACGAGAACACGCCAGTAGAACAATATGAGGCTAGATATCGCGATTTGCTTCAGCGTGCAACTGATAAATTAGACGTGAAATTGGTCATGATGGAGCCATTTGTCCTGCCAGTTCCAGAAGATCGTAAATTATGGCGTGCTGATTTGGACCCGAAAATTCATGTAGTTCGTGAGCTTGCACGAGAATTTGGAGCAGTGCTTGTTCCGCTGGATGGTCTATTCGCAGAGGCGTCTACTAAAGCTGATCCTGCATTTTGGGCTCTGGACGGTGTTCATCCTTCTCCAGCAGGTCATGGGCTGATTGCAGAAGCATGGTTAAAGGCTGTAGGAGCCATTTAATCTCGATTTCAATAAATTTAAGGATGAGGGGCAGAGATGATTGTGACTGATCGAAAAATAAAATGGGGAATTATCGGGACAGGTACGATCGCAGAGAAGTTCGCCAAGGATTTGCCTTATGTGAGCAATGGTGAAGGGGTGGCCGTAGGATCACGCAATTCTCAAAGCGCTGCACAATTTGCCGCAAAATATAACCTTCCACGGTCTTATGGCAGCTATGATGAGCTGTTAGCTGACCCAGACGTAGAAGCGGTCTATGTGGCGACGCCGCATCCTTTTCATAAAGACAATGTTGCCTCGGCTTTACGTGCTGGAAAAGCGGTGCTGTGTGAAAAACCTTTTACCGTTAATAGTGCCGAGCTTGAAGAATTGATTGCTCTTGCCAGGAAGAATAACGTGTTTCTGATGGAAGCGATGTGGACTCGATTTTTACCGCCTATTATTAAAGTAAGAGAGTGGTTGGAATCGGGGCGAATTGGACAAGTAAAGTTAATTAAAGCGGAATTTGGATTCCGCAGCGACTGGAACCCGCAAGGAAGACTGTTTAATCCGGAGCTTGGAGGTGGTGCCCTGCTGGATATAGGAATCTATCCTGTATCATTTGCGTCCATGCTGTTTGGTGCGGAGCCTGCTCATATAATGAGCACTGTTCAGATCGGGGAGACCGGAGTGGACGAACATTTCTCGCTTTTGCTGGATTATGGCGAAGGAAGAACAGCGTCACTGCATGGTGCGGTTCGACTTGAACTGAGCAATGGTGTGTATATCCATGGTACGAAGGGTGTTATTCATGTTCCTTCTTTCATAAACAGTACAACGGCTACTCTGCAAGTATATGGCGAGGGTGAAGAGATTTTCCGTGATGATCGCAAGGCGGAAGGGTATGCTTATGAAGCAGAAGAGGTCGGAAGATGCCTTATTGAAGGGCTTAAGGAGAGTCCGGTAATGAAACTTAAGGAGTCGCTTGAAATTATGAGACTGCTGGATCAGATTAGGACGCAATGGGGGCTCCGTTATCCTTTTGAGAAGTTCTAAAGCAAGAGATAACGTCATATATTTTATCCAAGGGTGCGACTCCTCTGACATAACTGATTATTTGGCTTGATGCTGTTTGGCATGGTTTGTAGGTTTGATTTCTGTATTAGATTCATCAAGTCGCTGAATCTCCTGGGCCAAGTTTTGCAATGAATCTTCCATCTTGCTAAGCTTTTCGTCGACATTTTGCAGGACGTACTTAATTAATATAAAACAAAGTGTGACGGGAAAGCCTACATTGGCAACCATCGATACAATATCTGTGACCTGCATATGCGTGACCACCTTTCTTTGAAAGTTCCTTTCACTATATAGAGAAAAAAAACTCTACATATGACAACCATTTTTTAGAAAAAATGTTATTATAGGTTTAATGACAGTGGAAATGGTTGTATGACTACCTTGATTTTTTCCCTATACATAGAAGATGAATATGGAAGGGGGAGGTAGTTATGAAGGAACAGCAAACCGCATATGAGCAATATCGTAGAGAAGTATACCGAATCGCTTGGAGGGTTCAGTACAAAGCCAAGGTTGTTAAAAGACGAGAATGTTCATTTAATGGAATTGAGCCTGCAACAACCAGCTTCACTTCATCTTCTGACAACAAGATTGTCATTAGACAAATGATCAATGCACTTCCTTCCAGTACAGGACGAACTATAATTTATAAAATTTATATGCAGGACAAGACGGAGCGTGAAGTAGCCCTTGAGCTAAATATGAGTCAACAAGGGGTGAACAAATGGAAGCGGAAAATGATCCAAGAGTTATCCCGGATGATGAGTTCCTGAAATTACTGCACCAGGCCAGACAGAATGATACGGAATCTACATTAAAGCTCATAGAGCTTTTTAAAGGCGATATTATGAGAGTTAGCAAATTCATTCATACATCGGAAGAAGATGCTGTTTCCGATATCATTCTGGAGTTCCTCGAAATGATTAAGGAGAGGAAAGAGTAAACATGTATCACAAAAGACCGACTTGGAAGTAGATCTTCTACTTGCGAGACGGTCTTTTTACGTGGGAAGCTCAACTTGAATCTCTATGCACCCGTTCTGCAGTGCTGCGCTGGTGCTGCCGCCCAATTGCTCGGTCAGCAGCCTGACAATAGATAAGCCTAGACCTGTGGTCGCGCCTCTTGATTGATCTGCGGTATAGAAACGATCAAAAATCCGGTTGATATCTATTTCAGCTGGACTTGTTACGGGATTTCTGAATGAAACGACTGCATTGTTATTTTGTATAGTAAATACTCGTACCTCAAGGTCTCCAGCGGCATGGGCTGCACTATTCCGAATCAGGTTTTGGATGATTCTTACTAGCATTTCTTTATCGGCAAGGGCAAATACAGGATCATCTTCTTCAATGCGTATCCCTAAATTTTTGTTTTCAAAATCGGTAATAGATTCTGCAAGGCATTCCGTGACGAGGTTCGTCAAGTTGATACGCTCCAGCTTAGGCTTTGGTTCGGCGTTGACAAGATAGGAGTACTCGAAGAAATGTTCAATCAGGGCTCCTAGCTTATTGGCATGCTTTTGGGCAATTTGCAGTTTTTTTCGCTGCTCGTCGGGTAGCTCGTTGGTTTCCATAAGCTGCTGATATCCCTTGATTGCTGTAAGCGGTGTTCGCAGATCATGCGAGATGTTCGCGATCATTTCTTTAAACTGTTTTTCCTCCCGAATGCTATCAAGACGGAGGTTTTTCTCCGCCTTCAGGCATTTGTTGATATTTGCTGTTAATCGGGTTAGCTCACGGTTGATGAGTTCCAGACTGATCGGTTGTTGTGTATTTCTGGTCAGACGCTTATCAAGCTGCCGGTTGATACTGCGCAGCTGCAGCTGGAGATAGGCGATGTATAGAACGAGAACTATAACAACTACGACTAAAAAACCAACGGCAATGACCAACGTCCTCACCAACCCTTCGATTTACTTCATTTCCGATTTTCTGAATAGAGCGAATGTGACAGCAAGAATCAGAATAATAAATGCTAGACTTACAGCTATTGCCTTGATGAAATCTCCCGCGACTGCATCCAATGTCAAAAAGGTGTAATTCCCTCCGTATGGTGTGCAGGAAAATATAAGGTCGAACACTGGGGAGCTATTAGCGATTCCCATCAACTGCGCAGTGAGAATTGAGAACCCATAATATATAGCAACCACAAGAACAGGCTTCTTTAAAATAAACGCAAGTGGTACACAGATACTAAGCTGGGCCACATATACGATGATCAGGGTCATCATGATCGCTAGCAACTTCCAGATCTCTGATGCAGAAAAGACTGTACCGGCCTCTGAAGTTAATAAATGCAGAAATCCTACAGCGACGGAGCCCATATTGAACTCGGAACCGGAGCCAAGAGCAATCCCTGTAATGATAGCGTAAGGAAGCAGAATGAAGGCTACGGCACAACCGAATACAATGGCCTTACTAACGATGAGAGTACCCCTGCTATGCCCGGTTGTAATAGCATCATGGATCGTTTTTGTATCGAAATCGCCACAAATAAATATACCTGCAATCACAGCACCAAGAATGCTGATCATGTTTACATCAGAGAACATGAATCCGATTCCGGTCATGCTGGCCTCGATCTTGCCCTGTGGTATCCAATACGCCATCATCACCATAAGCAAGGCACTTGCAGTGGTGATTCCGACTAGGATTTTAAATGCCATTGATTTGCGAAGCTTGAATAGATCAGCCCTGATCAGATTAACCATTCAGACCACCTCCTATAACCGAAATGAAGTAGTCCTCTAGCGTATCTCCCTGGATAGAAAAATTCGAAACAGCAATCCCGTTTTCATAAAGGGTTTTAGCCACGAATTCCTGTTCACCCAAATAATCGTATAGCTTAACCGTTTTGTCTGGCATAACCTTATAATTAACTGTATCTAGCTGCACTTCCAACACGCTCACCAGCTTTTCCGGCTGATCACAGTTAATGAGGAAATGGTGCTTACAGCTTTCTTCAAGCTCTGCAAGAGTAATGGATTGCATGAGCTTCCCTTGGTGGATGATTAAGTAGTCGGTCGCAACCTGATAAAGCTCCGGCAGGTTGTGGCTTGAGATGAGGATGGTCATATGCCGCTCCTCGCACAGCTTGATTAATAGATTTCTTATTTCTACAACACCCAATGGGTCTAGTCCATTGATCGGCTCATCCAAAATCAGCAGCTCTGGATCACCGAGCAAGGCGATGGCAATACCTAAACGCTGCTTCATGCCAAGCGAGAAGTTTTTAGCCTTCTTTTTCCCTGTGTCGCTTAAGCCTACTAATGTTAGCAGCTCATTTTCGATAGTTTCGCTCGGAATACCTCTTAAAATCCGGTGCAATGTGAGGTTATCTTTTGCTGACAAATTAGGGGTTATGCTAGGGTACTCGATCATGCAGCCCAGTCTTTTTCTTTCAGCCTGCAGGTCCTTTTCTCCACTTTGGCCAAAAAGCTCAATACTGCCAGCGGTAGGAAAAGCAAGTCCGGCCACCATCCGCATTAAAGTAGATTTTCCCGCACCATTTTGTCCGATTAATCCGTAGATTTTGCCCGGCTCCAAAGCAATCGATAGATCACGAAGTGCATATGCACCGTTGTAGCTTTTTGTCAGGCTGTTCGTTTTTAAAACATATTGTTTCATTTCGCTCACCTGTCCTCTCTGGCTTTAGTGTAGGATCTAAAGGTTTAGAAAAGGTTAAGAGCAGCCAAAAGAGTGTAAGGAAACCGATAATTCATTCTTTATGCAAGCGATAGCCGAGTCCCCATACTGTTTCGAGATAGTCCTCATTCGGGTTTGCTTTCTTTAACTTATTGCGCAGATTGCTGATATGAGTCTTAACTGCATTGTCATCACCAAGATATTCATCCTGCCAGACAGATTCGTAGAGATTGGCTTTTGTAAAAACCTTGCCGACGTTCTTTAGCAGCATCTCCAATATCATATATTCCTTTGCGGTCAGGTCAATTTCAGCATCGTTTATTGTAACGCGCTTTGAAGTGTCATCGATCGTTAAATCTTTATATTGTAAAATGCGATTCACCTGTACATGCTTATGAGAACGCCGCAGATTAGATTCAACACGGGCCACAACCTCGCCCAAATCGAAGGGTTTAGTAATGTAGTCATCTGCTCCCAATCTCAAAAGGTCAATCTTCGTGCCTACCATGTCCTTTGCGGAAATGATGATGACAGGAACGTTGGAAAAAGTCCGCACTTCCTTAAGTATTTCATCACCGCTTTTGTAGGGAAGCATGATGTCGAGCAGGATTAAATCATATGTATGATTTGTGATTTCACGGATTCCATCTACACCGGAAAAGACCGATTTTATGTGATACCCAGCATCGGTTAAGGCTTGTCCCAGCATGAGATTAACATCCTCGTGATCTTCAATAATTAGAATAGTATCCATAATAAGCCACCTGAATTGTTTTCTTTTATTATATTACAAAAAAATAGATGATCTATACTCAGGATTGGACTGAGCAAGGATCACCTGCAACAGTTATTTGTGACCCCACTCGTCAGCAAATTCCTGCAAAAGTGCAGGCTTTAGCCCATGAAGGTCACTTCTTTTCGTAAAAACCTGCGAAAGTGCAGCTTTTTCAATCGGAACAGGCGTAATCCTGAATTTTGTTCCAAAAAGGATGCAGTTTTACATGAATTTTAGTCAGGGATATTAGTATCTGTATAAAGGATGCACTTTTGCAGGAATTTTCTCCTTTCTCCTTGGCTACTAATAATTTTTATCCTGGATTTTCTTCTTTATAGGAAAGCAAATCTCAGTTAATAAATTAGCAGATTCGTCAGCCTCTTCAGGCGAAATATGATATATATTGAATTGGGAACCGCACAACTCGTAATCATTATCTAATATCCAGTGAGCGACTGTTTCATTCACTTGGCTAAGCTTGTTATAATTTCCTTCATAGATGCATGAAGCTACGGTCTGCTCCTGTTCAAGTTTAATATTGGTTGCTTGCAAATGGTCATAATCCCCCGAAATGGATTTTTGGACTTCTATATCAATATGTTGATTTTGAACATCTTCTTCATAAAAAATCGTCGTACTGAAATACGGATAGCTTAATCGTATATTCTGTTCGTGCACCATCGTTGAGAGCTGTATCCACAAAAGAGTCTCATCCTGATATCGATTGATTTGTGCACGTAGATAAATCACTTGACGCTGAGGGATTTTCTTTTTGGTCACTGTATATTTTGAGGATTCTTTCTGAGAATTCAAGTGTCTAATCATGGATCTAATTAATAGTATTTTCTCTTGTTTTTCGATCATTTCCTCTTGGAGTTGTAATTCCTGTAAACTCAAAAACTTCATCAAATGGGTATTTGCATCATATTCATACAACATTTTTTTGATTAATTGCAGACTAAACCCCATATTTTTTAGCATGTTTATTTTGTTAGCTATTGCTAATTGATTTTCATAATAATATCGATAACCAGTACTTTCATCTATGAAGCCTGGAGGAAGCAAGTCAATGTCAGCATAGTGCCTAAGCATTTTGATACTCAATTGTGATAGTGTGGAGAAATCACTAATTCTCAGCATTGTAACCCTCCCGATTATTCTCTAATTTCTGGTTTTTAACAAATGTAATGCGAGTATAAATGCCAAAGCACCCAAAATCAGAAACAACAGAAATGTTCCTAGAATCGAACTCCAGTCAATACGATTTTGTAAAATAAGATCTCTTATGCAATTTATAACATGTGTAAAAGGATTTAGCGATACTGGGATTTTGTAACCAACTGGAATGTACTCATACGACATTAAGGAGGTGCTGACAAAAAATATAGGAAGCGTTAAGGTGTTAACAATTGCCAAAAAGGAATTTTCTGTCTTGAAAATAATACTAAGTGCATAGGATAAGCTTGCTACAAAAAAAACGTTGAGGAAGATTAAACCAATGATAAGCAGAAATCCGAGAATGCCTGTCGCAATTTTGACTGATAGGATAAATGAAACTATAAATAGTATGATAACTTCTACAAAAGTTAAAATAGCGGCATCAAAAATATGGCCCAAGACAATTGAGCTTCTTTTTACAGGAGAAATAAATATTCTGTAGAAGATGCCATCTGATTTCCAAGAGTAATTTGAGATACCACTCATGCCTGATGAAGTAAGTGTTACGAGAATTAGAATCCCGGGAAGCGTATAAGCTGTGTAGTTATCCCCAATAAACGTTTCCGATTGAAAGATTGTAGTAAAGAGTAATAGCCAAATTAGTGGCTGTATGAGTGTCATAATTATGGTCTCCATGTTTTTAAATCTCCATTTCACATTTCTGGAGACAATGCTGAAGATTCTCATTCCACTTCCTCCTCGTTAGTAAATTTCATGAAAATATCGGACAATGATGGTTTCTGGATTTCTACCGCACAAAAATCAATATGATTTTCATTTAAAATTGTATTTGTTCTAGCAAAATCCCGAGTATGATCTTCAACAGTAATATATAATGAGTTTTCCTCGATTCTGATGTTTTTGATATAGCTATGGGTATTTAAATGCTCCAGTAAAGTTGCAGGATTCTCATCGGAGGTAAGCTCCACCCTAATGACAGGTTCATTGAAGTATTGTCTAAGCTCTGTCAAGCTGCCTTGAATTAGAGGTTGTCCTTCCTTCATAATACAAATCGTGTTGCTTAATAACTGAGCTTCTTCTAAATAATGAGTTGTCAAAAATATTGTCGTGTTAAATTTCTCCTGAATCGTTCTAATCATTTGCCATAAAATCTGCCTTGATTCTATATCCATCCCAACAGTTGGCTCATCTAAAAATAACACCTTGGGGTGGGATATTAGACTCATCGCAATATCGAGCCGCCTTGTTACACCTCCCGAATATTCCGACACTTTGTAATCACAATATTTTGTTAGATAGAAGGTTTGAATCAACTCCTCACTACGAGCATAGATCGTGGAAGAATCAAGACCGAATAGTCTGCCTTGAAACTCAAGATTTTCTTTAAGGGACATGTGCTTGTCTATGGAAGTATGTTGAGCAACACAGGATATACAGTTTCGGATGCGCTGACTTTCATTCCTCAGATCAAATCCCATAATTGTGATTTCGCCGGAAGTAGGTAATATATAAGTCGTTAGAATGTTAATCAAAGTTGATTTTCCTGCCCCATTTGGACCAAGTAAAGAAAATATTTCCCCTTGTGGGACAGTTAAGTTGAAATTGCTTATAGCCTTTTTTCCATTTTTAAACGTTTTATTCAATTTGTTAATCCTTATTGCCTCCAATTCATTCACTCCCTCGTTTAGTATGCAAGGCGAGCATAAACTATCCTATTATAGGAAAGTCAAGGGAGGAGGGAAAGGGCAATCCGAATACATATCTGTTTTTTGGGAATAGCTGTTTTTTTAAAATCCGTCATGTTAAAATATCCTAAGGGTTGGTAGGTATTTATATATAGTAGTGATAAGGAGCATGAATACTTATGAATTTTATAAAAAATATATTTAAGTCTTCAAGGGATAAAAGAAGGATTGCAAAGTACGAAGCAAGACAATCCTTTTGGGAGAAGATTGGCAGGGTAGAGGATGACGTGTTAGCTCCAATTATAAATCCGGCTTTTCAGGGCTATCCAATGTGGCCGGACTTAAGACAGGCCTATAAGGTTATTAGAACAACAAACACAATTATTATTGCAACGGATGGATTGTCAGATGATTTTGAAGATGAGGAAACGGGAAATGGCCATGGAATTGAGCTCTATGTTGAATCTAACGCCGAAGAGTTAATCAACATGCCAATGGAGCAGCTAAATAAAACTTGGTTGTTTCAATTGTTATTTCAAGCGGCTTGCAATGCTGCGCAAAATGGAGCTTATTATAATGCGGTAAATACATATGGAGTAGTATCCAGCGAGTTTTGGGACATAGACATAGATGATCGTTACATGACAGAAAATGAAAGTGTAGGGGTCCTGATTGGGATTGAGCATGAGAATAGATCTTCGGCGATGATTTTTGAGAATGACAAGATCATTATGGCTAGCGTTACTGCGATAAGGCCGGAAGAGCTAAATGAAATTGTGGCTAATGGGAGAGCATGTCGAGATCAATTTGCGAAGCTGCTTCAGGATCAGAAAAGATTCAATGTAATTGACTTGAACAGAGAAGCTTTAAAATTAGTATGCTGCGGGGGAGAATGAAGGGGATAAAAAAGAGGGCGCAGGCCCTCTTTTTTATTTATAAAATTAAAAGGATTACTTGGCTGCAGGCGGTGCATACGGACGAACGACCCAGACGTTGGCTGTGTAAGAAATTCCATGATAGGTAGCTGTTATATAAGTGATTCCTTGAGCAACGCCAGTGATGTTCCCTTCTTCGTCAATCGTTGCGATTTCAGGATTAGCACTACTAAAGGCGGTATCCCTAGTAACTATAGATGTGCTTCCAAGTTCATCAGTATAGAAAGCAGTTATATCCAGCTCTGTTCCGATGGAGAGAGAGTATTCATCAGAATCAAGTAAGAAGTGTCCAAGAGGCTCTCCAACTGTGGTTATTTCAATTGAAGCTGTGGTTGACAGTCCACCGTAGGTTGCCGTCACGATAGTGCTGCCAGGATGAACCCCTGTAATTTGTCCAAATGAATTCACAGTAGCGATGCTGGGATCAAGAGATGCATAGACTGCAGAATAAGTCACGTCTGTTACGGAAGCATCGGAGTATACTGCATTAACAACACTACCGACCGATTGACCGACGGATAGCTTGAGCTGATGGGGAGAAAATTGTATTCTCGTTAATTCTGGATCAGTAGGCCCACCAGGAGTGCCAGCTATTTTGACCAATTGCAGATGAGAATCTCCTCTTTTCACTGTACCTATGACCAGGTATCCACCATCAGGGGTTGCAATACCTTTTCCTACACTTTTCAAGTCAGAGTCTCCGAAAGCATAAGTTTTATTTAATTCACCATCTTCATTTACAATGACGATTTGATATTTCGTTGTAATAGCAGGGTAATTACCAGTAGTGTTGCGTCCAAGCAAGGCGTAACCGCCATCTACAGATTGAATTTGAGTAAAAAGGTCATTTCCCGCTGCGGGGTCGAAGTTTTTTTCCCAAAGCACATCCCCGGTTTCATTTATTTTTTGAATATAGCTGGTTGAATTTACGCTTTGAAACAATTGGCCGGTAATGATGTAACCTCCATCACGGGCGGGGTGAATCGCAAAGGCTGAAGGTCTTTGAGCACCATCATTTCTTTTGATTTTTTCCCATACTGTTTCACCATTTTCACTAAATTTAACGGTAATTGCAGCATTAACAGAAGGATCAAAAAAATTATCAATGGCTCCGACAGCGATGATTCCACCATCAGGGGAAGCGGCGATATCATTAAAATACTGATTGTCATCCAGCCACAAGGTTCTGTACCAGATTTCTTCGCCATCAGGGTTGATCTTCAGAAGATAGGCTGGAGCATATCCTGAAGAAGAAGCGCCATACCCGGTAATCACAAAATCACCACTTGCTGTTTCAATTATTTTTTGCCCATAAAGGTGGTAGTAGGAGGAAGAATATTGGGGATATGCTTTATCCCATAGTATAGTTCCGCTTGCATCAAGCTTTGTCACGTAAATAACGTTCGTCGGTTTGCCAACATAATCTGTTGTATAGCCGGTAATGATAATACTTCCATTCGATGATTCTATTACGTCATAAGCGTAGGTGTCATCGTATCTATAAACAGAGTTGTTAGTGACATCGCGTTCCCATTGAGTAACTCCGTTATTATCCACTTTAATTGCATACACTTTGTTATTCGTAATACCGTTCTTATGATCCAGCGTGTAGTATGTTTTTTGAATGTTGCCTACTGCAACGTATCCGCCATCAGATGTGGGGGTAACGGATTGGCCAACTGAAGCATTTCCTCCGAATAATCGAGACCATTCGATATCCGGCTGCTCATGCTCAGAATCGGCGGCATAACCTGTACTGGACAAGCTGGACCATAGTAACAAAAATGATAAAGCTAGTGTAGTAAACGTGTACATTCTTTTGAACACTCACAGATCTCCTCTCGCACTGGAAATATTTTAAAATAATATGTGACTATTTCTATTATTGGAGAGGATGATATAAATTGAATATCCCGCTATATTCTTATATTTATAGGACGTAATGAGTGACTCTGTTGAGGGGAACGAAAATAAAAATAGTGTTGAAATGTCGAGAGGGTTTTTCTCGAATATTAATTGTTCTTGGAGGAAGTTGTTAGCATATGAGAGATATTAGGCTATTTCGTCTAACGACAGATGGGGTTAAAGAACCAAATGGATACAAGGTTACTGGTTACTACAGAAAAATCACTTCAAAATTAGATGGAACGTAATCTGAAGGACCTACTTGCGATTCGTTTTGCTGCGTCCGAATAAGGTATCAGGCTTAGCGATTATCTGCTATAATAATTACAAATTGTTTGAAGGGATGATGGGTGAACGATGAAAAACTAATCATATTTTTGTAAAAATAGCATTTTTGCTGTTTAACCAAAATAGGATTAGTCTGCCCATTTTTTCATATAAGTGTCTGCGAAATATTTGCAGATTTTATTGTGATTTGAAAAAATATTGTGACGACTAGTCCTTCCGAAGTCATCGGGGGGATTTTTTGTTTCCTTCCCGTAATAAAGGGGGACGACCTAATGACAATACAAGCGATATTAAATGAAGCCACTTATCGGGTTGGGAATACAGAGGTATTTCAGCAGATTAGCGCCAAGCTGAAAAAAGGGGGCAGAATCGGGCTGATTGGTCGTAACGGCTCAGGAAAGTCGACGCTGCTGCAAATTTTAGTGGGAGAGCTTGAATTAACATCAGGGAGCTTTAGCTGGAAAGAGCCTAATTTAATTATTAAATATGTTCGCCAAGAGGAAGAAAATTTCGACAGTAATATTACACATCATCAGGAGGAAAAGCTGCTGATGAAATGGCAGGTTCCCAAAGACGTGCTGTTCTCGGAGCTAAGCGGTGGGGAAAAATTGAAGAGACGATTAGCCGAGGCGTTTGCGGTTCAGGCTAACATACTTCTGCTGGATGAGCCGACGAACCATCTGGATGAGGCAGGTATGGAAGTGCTGTTGCACCAGATGGAACAATTTAAAGGAACAATCATTACGGTGTCCCATGACCGAGCCTTTCTTGATCGATTCGCTCAAACGATTTGGTCACTGGAGCAGGGAGGCTTGGTAGTTCATAACGGTAACTATACGAGCTATAGAAATAAACGTGAGAAGGATAGAGAGGATCAAAGACATCATTACGCTATGCAGCAGCAAAAGATAAGCCAAATTCAGGAACAAATATCGGCGCTGCAGTCTTGGTCCGAGAAGGCCCATAGGGAATCGACAAAAAAGGAAGGCTTCAAGGAGTATTACCGTGTAAGGGCAAAAAGGACGGATCAACAAATTAAGTCCAAACGAAAGCGGCTTGAAAAGGAATTAGCCGAAAATAAAATCGAGCGTGTGATCGAAGATGCTGAGGTTAAATTTTCACTTGAGGCTAACAAGAAGGTCGGAAAGAGGTTTCTGGAAGCACGGGATTTATCGAAGAAATTTAATGAAAGGGTATTGTTTGAGAAGGCTTCATTTACTGTAAAGCATGGTGAAAAAATTGCGATTCGTGGAGGAAATGGTGCGGGTAAAACAACTTTGCTTCAAATGATTGCTGGCCATGAAAGCTATGATGGAACCTTGTGGGTATCTCCCTCAGCTGATATTGGCTACCTTACACAGAGTGTGTATGATCTTCCTCTACAGGAAAAGCCGGAATCCTTGTTCTATACAACAACCTTTGAAGAACGGGCCTGGATACAAAATACGATGAAGCACCTGGGATTCACCTCCAGACAATGGCAGCAGCCCATCGAAAATATGAGCATGGGTGAACGCGTCAAATTAAAGCTTATGGCGTTTATTCTTGAGGATAAAGATGTATTAATCTTGGATGAACCGACGAATCATCTGGATTTGCCTTCACGCGAGCAGCTTGAAGATACGCTGTCCAGCTTTACCGGAACGCTTATTGTAGTCTCACATGACAATTACTTTGTGGAACGAGTGACGGATCAAAGTCTATGGATAGAAGAAGGTAGAATTCGGCGAGATCTAGGTCAAGTAGAAAGTAATTCTTTTGTTGACTATGAACAACAGCTTCTGAAGCTGGAAACGGAGCGTCAATATGTCTTGGGCAAGCTGAGCATGCTTACGGTTAAAGACATGGAATATGCCAAATTAGATCAAATGTTTATTGATTTATCGAAGGAAATTAGTGTATTGCGGCAAAACAGCTTGAATAAATACAGCAAATGAATTAGCCTGACGGCTTCCCAATCTGATTTGATTGGAAAACAAACCCGCAGATGCCATCTTATTTTTAAAGTGTTGCTTGCGGGTTTTTGTAAGTGGAACATGGTTGAAGTGACTCCTATGGTAAAATTGATTTAAAACTCACCTTGAAGTTAAGATTATGATTACACTTAAAAGGAGAATGCTGCCCATGTACGAACAAAAAACTAAAGAAACCGACAACAGTGTAATCGAGTTCATCGAGAACGTAGATAACCCTAAGAAACGTGAGGATGCCTACAAGCTGTTAGACATATTTACTGAAACAACAGGATTTGAGGCGAAGATGTGGGGACCAAGCATTATTGGGTTCGGTTCATATCATTACAAATATGCGACCGGACATGAAGGTGACGCACCACTCGTCGGTTTTTCGCCTCGAAAAGCGAAGATTAGTTTATATTTTGCGACTGGAGATACTGAGAGGGAAGCCCTGTTAAATGATCTCGGTAAGCATACAGCGGGAAAAGCGTGTGTGTATATTAATAAAGTTGCGGATATTAATGTGGACATCCTGAAAGCATTAATTGTTCAGTCAGTCCATTTCTTGAGAGAGACATATCCGAACTCATGAGTAATGCAGCCTGGTTCTCCATCTCTACAGATTTCAATAATGAATTAGCTTTGATGCCTGGAATAACAGGCATAGTGATGAAAAAGAGTTTTTACAATTTAGAATAGAAAAAGGCTGTCTCAGAAAAAGTTAGGATGACTCTGGGGCAGCCTTTTGCGTAAGAGAATGTTAACAATAACGTGAATTGTGAGATAAAACGGCTAAATTCCACTGTAGATCATGCCGCGTCCTAAAGGGTAGGAAAATCTAATAAATCCGGTCGAATAAAGCTCATACACAAGCTCCCTTACCTAGCTCTTCCTGTCAATTTTGCCCGATAAGCGGAAGGTGAGATGCCTTCTTTTCCAATAAAGCTGGTCGAAAAATAGGATGCGTGATTAAAGCCTACTTCTTCGGATATTCTGCTGACGGGCCAGTCTGTCTGAAGCAGCAGCTTCTTGGCTTGCTCAATGCGGTAATGGGTTAGATATTCCATTGGCGTCATGCCATAGATTTTGAGCATGCATCTGGCCAGATAATTCGGGTGGTAGTTAAGTTTCTGCTGCAAGAGTGTATTCGAAAGAGATTTAGTATAGTTTTGGCGAATGAAGAGATCGATTTTTTCTGCAATTTGAAAGGCCGCACCATCAGAGGTAGTTGATTGATCCCTGTCCAGATGCTGCATGAACAGCTGAAAGGTCGCCTGACGTTTCCAATTTCGTATGGATTTCGGCTCCTGATCAAGCATAGAGAGCTCCCTTAAAATATCCAATTCCATCTCGCTGAGTTTTGTATGCTTTGGAATGAAAATGGAGCAAGCTTCGCAATTATGCAAAAAAGCATTTTTCCTATGGTTTTCGATCAGTTCAGTCTGACATTCCAAACATTCCTTCATATCCTTGCATTCTCTCCAGCTTCCGAACGTCTGAAAATGCACCCAAATAATCTCAGTCTCACGTATGCAAGGAGTTACTCCATAGTGATAAGCATCTGGTCTTAGAATTAAAGCCTCTCTTTCTTGAAGCTCCCACTGATGATCTGTTAAGTCTGTCTTTTCTCCAATAGCTAAAGCCCCTTTTGTTACGACAATGAGGTCAAATACACCTAATCTATCTCTATTGATATGACGATCCCCAACGACATAAGCAGCACTTCCACAATCCAAAAAATACGGAATCGGAGGTGTGATAAAGTGTAAAATCGAATTTTCCATAATCGATCTCTCCAGTGTGAAATATTTAAAAAAGTAGTTGATTATTATGATGTTATTATCATATTAATACATGTATCATAATAAATAAATCGCTTACTATATTGGTTGAAATAGTTTATTTAATATGGAGGAGAGAAGCTGATGAACAAGGTTCAAAAAGCGAAAATGATTATAGAGAAAGAATACAAGCTTGCTGATGTGGACTCCAGAATATACGGCTCCTTTATTGAACAACTGGGACGCGCGGTATACGGAGGCATTTACGATCCGGGTCACCCGACCGCTGATGAATATGGTTTTCGTCAGGATGTAGCTGACATGATACAAGAAATCGGAGTACCGATTATTCGCTATCCGGGTGGAAACTTCGTCTCCGGCTACAATTGGGAGGATGGTGTAGGTCCTGTTGGGGAGCGTCCGAGACGTCTTGAGCTTGCTTGGCGTATGATCGAGACGAACGAAGTAGGCACAAATGAATTTATCCGTTGGGCGAATCAATTAAATTCTGAAGTTATGATGGCGGTAAATCTTGGAACCAGAGGTGTAGATGCTGCTCGCAACCTGCTTGAATACTGCAACCATCCATCTGGTACTTATTATAGTGATCTCAGAATTTCCCATGGTTATACCAAACCCCACGGGATCAAAACCTGGTGTCTTGGCAACGAGATGGACGGACCTTGGCAAATAGGACAAAAAACTGCAGTAGAATATGGCAGATTAGCGAGTGAAACGGCAAAGGCGATGAAACTTGTTGATCCTTCGATCGAGCTTGTTGCTTGCGGAAGCTCCTTTAGAGCTATGCCGACGTACGCGGATTGGGAAGCGACGGTTTTAGATCACACGTATGAGCAAGTAGACTACTTATCCCTGCATACCTACTATGGTAATCCTGATAATGATGTTGCCAATTATTTGGCCAGATCGCTGGATATGGATCTTTTTATTAAGGAAATTGTAGCGGTCTGTGATTATATCAAGGCGAAAAAACGCAGCAAAAAGACGATGCATCTCTCATTTGATGAATGGAACGTATGGTTCCACAGTCTCGAATCCGATAAACATCTTGATCCTTGGCAGATAGCTCCAGCTCAGCTTGAGGATCACTATACCTTTGAGGATGCTTTGATGGTTGGAAGTATGCTGATAACGCTGCTGAAACATGCTGATCGGGTAAAAATGGCTTGCCTTGCGCAGCTCGTTAACGCAATCGCTCCAATTATGACAGAGACAGGTGGAGCAGCATGGCGTCAGACGATTTTTTATCCATATATGCATGCATCTGTGTACGGTCGAGGAACAGTTCTACAGCCGATCGTTGTATCTCCACTCTATGACAGTAAGGATTATACGGATGTACCAATGCTTGATTCTGCCGTTGTATATAACGAGGAGAAGAATGAGCTGGTCATTTTTGCAGTGAATAAGAGTGTGGAAGATGCGTTGTTGCTGGAATGTGATGTTCGGGGATTCCAGAATTATCAAGTCGTGCAGCATACCGTTCTTGAAAATGATGACTTGAAAACCGTAAATACGGCGAAGCAGCCCAATGCGGTAATGCCACATGATAATGGAGATGCAAGCCTTCGTGATGGCTGGGTTCAAGCAACACTTCCGAAATTGTCGTGGAATGTCATTCGTCTACAAACTGTATTGGCTTAAACAAAGAGTGAAGCTGAGAGGAGATCTAGGTGATGCAACAATTCAAAAGTAAAATTCAAGACCCGTTCTGGTCGGAATATATTAGATTGGTTCGTGAAGTAGTAGTTCCTTATCAATGGGAGGCGCTTAATGATCGAATCCCTGAGGCAGAGCCAAGCCATGCGATCTCGAACTTTAAAATTGCAGCTGGCGAGGAACAAGGTGAATTTTACGGTATGGTGTTTCAGGATAGCGATGTCGCGAAATGGCTTGAAGCGGTAGCGTATTTGCTGGAGAACAAGAGTGATCCGATGCTTGAGCAGCTTGCGGATGAAGTGATTGATATCGTAGCTAAAGCTCAGCAGCCTGATGGATATTTAAACACCTATTTTACACTCAAGGAGCCGGGAAAGCGTTGGACAAATCTTGCAGAATGTCATGAGTTGTATTGCGCAGGTCATATGATCGAGGCGGGCGTAGCTTATTACAAAGCAACAGGTAAAAGAAAACTGCTCGATGTTGTGTCCCGATTTGCCGACTATATCGACACCGTGTTCGGTAATGAGCCTGATAAGCTGAGCGGCTATGACGGTCATCAGGAAATTGAGCTGGCATTGATGAAGCTGTATCATACCACTGGAAATGAAAAATATTTGAACCTGAGCACTTACTTTTTGGATCAGCGTGGAGCAGAACCGCATTTTTACGAGCAGGAATGGGAAAAACGCGGGAAGACCTATCATTTTGGTGAAATGAATGTTTTTGACCGTGCCTACAGTCAAGCTCATTTGCCAGTTCGGGATCAGGACTCAGCGGAAGGTCATGCGGTGCGCCTTGTATATATGTGTACTGCAATGGCGGATGTGGCTGCCGAAAATGGAGATCCACGGCTGCTTGATGCATGCAAAAAATTGTGGAACAACATTGTACACAAGCGGATGTACATTACCGGCGGTATAGGCTCGATGGTGCATGGAGAAGCTTTTTCAATGGATTATGACCTGCCAGGAGACACGGCTTATGCTGAAACATGCGCCTCAATCGGTCTCATATTTTTTGCCCAACGGATGCTGAAAATTGCTCCGGACAGCGGGGTAGCTGATGTGATGGAACGTGCCCTCTACAATACAGTAGTCAGCGGCATGTCACAGGACGGCAAGAAGTTTTTCTATGTAAATCCGTTGGAAGTATATCCAACAGCTCATGGCAAAAATAGAATCTACGATCATGTGAAGCCTGAGCGGCAGGGGTGGTTTGGCTGTGCCTGCTGTCCACCTAACATTGCCCGTCTGCTTGCTTCACTAGGTGAGTATGTATACACCGTTAAAGATAACACTGTGTACACTCAGCTCTATATCGGTGGGGAGCTTAAACTTGATCTGGATGGAAAATCTGTTCAATTGGAGCAAGAATCAACCTATGTTACTGACGGAAAAGTTAGCTTCCGTGTTCATACTGATGAAGTGGTTTCCTTTACACTGGCTCTTCGCATGCCGGATTGGTGTGATCGTGTTGAGGCTGTAATAGATGGTGAAAAGGTAGAGTTCACTCATGGAGATGAGGATGGCTATATTCGTCTGAACAGAGATTGGCAAGCAGGAGAGCAGGTACAGCTGCATTTCTCCATGCCGATATTACGGATGAAAGGACATCCGGGCGTTCGTCAAGTATTTGGAAAAGTAGCACTACAGCGCGGACCATTTGTGTATTGTCTTGAAGAAGCTGACAATGGGACGGGACTTTATCAGCTTAGATTGCCTGTTCAGAGTCATTTTGAGGTAATCCCTGATGATAGCTTGCGAGAAGGCTTGAATGTCATACTGGCGACGGGTGAACGTTGTGCCCCTAACCAAGCTGAGGGATGGTCAAACCACCTGTATCGAAGCGATTCACAGTGGCATAAAGAAAATACTACCCTGAAGTTCATTCCTTACTTTACATGGGCAAATCGCGGACTCGGTGAAATGTCGGTATGGGTAGAAGAATCCTGAAAAGTCAGGCAATCAACAATAAGAGAGGCTGTCCCAAA
>RCUF01000294.1_pt1 | contig 20257 bp, 15 predicted proteins | sample 2166311 | NCBI WGS metagenome assembly RCUF01 (sample SAMN09932608, study PRJNA488358) | compost metagenome | feature: garden; material: soil; isolation source: compost soil in 4-hydroxybenzonitrile-enriched culture | place: Germany: Experimental Botanical Garden Goettingen | collected 2016-01-27
TTGTAAGTGAATTTCACTTCAGTTTCTTTGTTAGCTTCGAGAGCTTTTTCCAAAGCAACTTTTACAACTTCGCCATCGGACATTGTGAACTCAACGTTCTTGCTGTCCTTAACTTCGTATTTAGAAACTGTAGGAACTTGGTTAGCTTCGTAGAAAGCGTAAGCTGCAACTACTGCTTGGGAGCGAGTAGCGTTAGCTTGGTAGTTAATACCTTCTGCAAGGTAACCACCGTTGATCGCTGCTTGAACATAACCTTTAGCCCAGTCAGCAGCACTGTTGTTAGTTTCTGTTGGAACTTCAAGTTTCAATGCGCGAACAAGAACTGCTGCCAATTCTTGAACTGTTACATTGCCGCTTGGGTCAAACAATTTCTTCTCAGCATTTTTACCTTCGAGGATGCCCTTTTGAGTAGCAGCTTCGATGTAAGTACGTGCCCAGTGTTTTGCATAGTTCTTATCATTGTAAGAAGTTGTGTCCACTGGATCGAGGTTGATTGATTTAACGATTACTTTCGCAAGTTCTGCGCGAGTGATGAATTTGTCAAGACCTGCAGTACCGTCTGGGTAACCAGTAACGATACCAGCATCTTTCAATACGTTGAATTGAGCTTCTGGTGACAACTTAGAGTCAGCACCGAATGCTACAGAAGCAAACATTGAGAATGCCATTGCTGTAGACAAAGCTACGGATAAAATTTTCTTCATAACCTTTTTTTCTCCTCCTTGATTAACTATCGCATGAGAATTTTCTTTAAATGAATAGCTCGTGTTACTCATTAGCCATTGCACCCCCTTTCCAGAGCCTGAGCAGGTTTCCTATAAATTAGGTCTGCGAGCAACCCGCAGAAACTTGTAAACACGTTTAATAGAATTCAGAAAATACTAGTTTCCTAATCCTACCTAAACATTATACAATGAGTCCCTAGTGCCGTAAAGCTAATTTTTCTAATAGATAGACAAGTTTCCCCATAAGGTACTAACTGGAATGTCTAATTAGGTCATCATTGTCAATGCTCTACATGTTAGACGTAGCAGAATTCAAAAAGTTGCGCAGTTTCTAAAAAAAAAATTGCAAGATTGTTACTTTGTTAAACTTAGCCACGTTTACAACTTTCTTTCTCCATTGCTGTCTGACGGAAATTAGTATAACATCCCTGAATATGCCAGTCACTACGCAAGTTTTTCCAGTATCTACTCCAATAACAATAATTTATGTAAGACAAACACAAATAAGACGTCCTGGTGGACGTCTTATTTGTGAAATATTTAGAGAGATTATCTTACTCTCATCGCCAATTGAATTATACGGTTTCTCATTTGAGGGTCGGTATTCAATTTCAGATACATATCGTCAATAGCCTGTTTATTATCCTTATATGATTTCTCATGCTTCATTGTATTATGAGACCATTCGATAAGTTCATTCTCTGCTTCCCGCAAATCATTAAAAGCATCATGAAATCCTGTCTCAACAACGAGGCCTTCCATCACTTCCTGTGTTACCTCTTGCTCCTTGGCCGTCTCTTCAATTTTTTTCTCCAAAATTTTGGATCTATCCTCAAACTTTCTCTTTGCTTTTGAATATCCCAGCTGTGGTTTTGATAAAATCGGTTTCATCTGTTCAATTTCACCCTTTTGCGAAAATATATCTCTTACATTGCTATTGTATCTTAATCTTCATCAAATTACAAAAAGATGTAATTGGAAATAAAAAAACCTATCCACGGATTTCTTCCAATGGATAGGCTCCAAACCTGTAATTAGCTTAGATTTTTAGGGAAAATACTGCTACTCTTCTTAAGCAATTCTACAGCAATCTTACCAGCTTCAGCGCGTGTCAAATTATTTTTTGGATTAAAATTATAGGAAACCTTAGCCTTCCCAGTCGCAGGAACGCTTTGACCATCCATGATTTTTGCTTTGTACACAGCTTGTACTGCCGGGCGTGCATAGCGATCAATTTTGCCTGAGTCCAAGAACTGCTTGGCCAATGCGGAGTTCAGCTTATCATCGTTAGCAGGTAGCTTAAGTTTAAGTGCACGAGAAATCATCATAGCAGCCTGTTCTCTCGTCAGAGGCTCTTCTACACCAAAATACCCCTCAGAAATCCCGGTAATAATACCCGCTCTGGATGCAGTCTCAATATACTTAAACTCCCAGGTGTCTGTTTTCGCACCAGGCACAACATCAAAGTAGGTTTGAACTTTATTGTCATAATTCAAAGGAATATTTAGCCCTTTAACAAGTAATGTAGCGAACTCGCCACGCGTAGTCAGATCATCAGCTCCGAACGCATTTGGCAGAACATTTGACATAATACCTTTAGAGTATAACGCATTTAGAATGTTACGTCCCCAAGGATGGTTAGTAATGTCGTTAAAGCCTCTGCTTTGCTTCATGACTACATAATAGCCAAAATCATCAAATGGCACTGTAATTGTATTGTTCTTCGAATTTACAGTACCGCCAACATTTTCCCACTCCGAATTTTCATTAAAGCGGAATACAGTTACTGTAGTACCAGCTTCATCAACTACATTCTTATTAAAGGTCAATTTTAAAGTACCGCGTTGAGAAGGAATCAACTTTCTCTCCGGCTCTCTCAAGAGAACATCTCTGAAGTTCTGAGAATCAGAGTATTGCGGGAGAATCGAATATGGTGGAAGACCGTTAGTTGAAGGTTTATACGCCTCTCCTGTACCTGTTTCCCCAATACCACCATGAATCCAATAAAAATTGGACACTCGGGTAAAGTTACTTGTCTTGGCTGTCGAGTTAAATAGCTCTACTAGATCTTCAGGCAATGTAAGAGTTGCAAGGCCATCCGGTGTTCTTGCATCCTTATCGATATTAAAGTAGTTACCATAATCATTTCTACGTTCAACAATACCGTTGCTAGGATCAGCAATACCAAACAGTATTTTATTATCAGGGTAGAACTTCGTTACTTTACCCGCTGGTACGTTGGCTGTCTTCAAGACCGTGCCTTTAGGAAAAGTTAATTCAACCGATTTATTAAAGGCGGAGTATTTATTGGTTACCTTCTCCGTCATGTATTGTGAATCTACAGCGATCGCACTTGTGTAATAAACCTCAATTGTCTCATTTAATGTTTCATTGCCACGTACGATTTGAATTTTAATCTTGGTTGCTTTATCCGGTTTCAATCCGACATAGTCGTAAATAAACCGTGCAGGTGCGCCTTGAGCCAAATCAGTGCGTTGAATAGCTTCACCTTTATCAATAATTACCTTTGTTGCTCCCTCTGCCTCAATATCAAAACGTACAAAGTTTTTGTTAACGATGATTTGATCTCCAACTGTAGGTGCAGGAGACAGAATTCGATAAGGCGCTAACACACGTGAGATCTCTAGTCTCTGAGTTGTACGAGCACCAGTCGAGTTAATTAGCTCCAGGTTATACACTTGGCTCCCCAAAGAATCCAGAGCTATGTCTTTGATCCGAAGTACAAATTTACCGTTAAACACCGCTAGCTCATATTGCAGATCAGGCATTCCAGGATGAACGATTGTACCGTTAAAAATCTGTGTACCCCCTGATCCCATAGTGGTATCTGTCAAAATATCACTAAGATCAACATGTCCTGAAGGTCCATCCGTTTGAGAAGAGAATACACTATCAGTTCCTCTCAACAGGTTAATGATTTTAGCACCACTGCCCTGGATGATCAAATCATAGCTTTGCGCACTGGTTTCATATATCCCGTTCGTAAGCTTGAATTGGGGAGAACTTGCCAAAATGTTAGTTAAATCAGTGTTTGCCCCAGTTGTATCATCAAGTTTTAGTCCCAAAAAGCTTACCGGTTGATCAAAAATCTTAGGTCGTAAAACAGAAATGCTGGATACATTAGTATCCTCAATATAAACTCTTATTTCCTTGACTACTGTTCTGGAGTTTCCTTTACCGTCCATCGATACTCCGGTAAATTTAATCCGGTTTTCCCCATAATACAGCGGGCCTTGAATATCAATTGGAAGATCGAAGGAGAAACCTGGTGATCCCACTGTTGGAGCAAAAGTGATTGGAGGCACTAATTTATCGTTAGCAATCCCGTTCACAAAAAATTGTGGATTAGATAAGTTCTCAAAATCGCGATATTCCCCTTTAACAGGAATATTAAGCTGCCCCGAATCACTTGAATCCTTAGAAATAACCTGACCATCGTATAAACCTTCTACAAAAATGTAGTTTTTAGTTGCGTACGAAATTGAAACGGTCTTGGAAGCCGTGGATGTTCCAATGCTAAATTTAACCTGTTGGTTGCCACTGGAAAACCCTGTGACTTTATATATGTGTTGGTTGCCAGTTACAGCTGTATGCGGTGTTAAAGTTGGTCCTGAGATTTCCCTTGGCATATACACTGCTTTTAAGTCACCAGCATTAAAGTTCTGATCCGCTGTAACCAGGATATAGAACTCTTCTTTCTCGGCTATAGTGCCATCCAAGTCAGGTAAAGTACTTAAATCTGTAGGAAGAGCATTAATATCCTTTATATACTTCAAACCGGTTACTACCGTCTCACCCGGCAAGAACTTGAAATTAATATTTGCAAATGTAGTATACGTGTTATCATACTGCACATTTAGATTAAAACGCTGAGATCCGTTTGCAAAACTGATTGGAATCTCTGCTTCCACTAATCGGTATGCATTGCTAACACCGTCAGGCGCCAAAATTTGAGTTTCAGTTAAATTATTAAACGTCGTTACAGGCCCGTTGGTTGTATTATTCAAGTCTGAAAGAGTCACACTGCCTTTAGTAGCAAATGTATTACCTGTATCATTCAGCAGCAATGAAAATTTGATAGTACCTGATGCAGGAATAGCTGCCCCTGCCACATCCGTAACCGTAGCTACATTATTGAGTACATTATAGTTTTGTGTATTATACACAAGGGAAATCTTGTCAAATGGTTTTGTTTTATCAAAAAAGTAAATGGAACGTTCAATAGCTACAGAGTCTGCTCCACTTTTTACGTTAATCACGACTTTATTCTGACCAGGACTCAAATTAAGTGATGGCGAGAAAAATTTACCTGTTTGAGTCAATGTCGTTACCAAGCCTGTACCGCCATTAACACTTACAGTAACTTCTGTAGCATTTTTAACTTCCCCGGAAATAGATACGTTGGATTTATCCGAAACTACTTCCGCACCTTCATTTAAGTAAATGGTTCCATAGCTGGAGCCTTGAAGCTTCAGATCCTGAACATATGGAACCTGATCAAACAGAATATAAAAAGTGTCTTCACGTGTGACCCCGTTTTGAGATCCTGACAAAGTAATTTTATTGAACCCTGAGAATAGGGACAGATTCGTTACTTTGAATTTTTGCAAATAAGTGGAGGATGAAGTATCTCTGGCAATACTTCCGTTTCTAAATTGCGTTGAATCCGTCTCCCACTTTTTTGTTTTAGTATTTAAAGTTAGCCGTTCCACTTTGATCTTCAACGAATCTTCAGTAACATGCGAATAAGTACCTGTAAAAGTAATAGTAGGGTTGGTTGTAATAAACATAGTGTCATCCCGAGCAATTACGTTTGTGTCATCTAGCGCAGTTGAACGGAGTGAAGTATTCCGAAGAGTCACATCATCTGGTAAAAAATAATTGGCTGCTGCTGCAGCTTCCGTCTTTTGAACTACCCCTGGCGGAAACAACGTAATAATCAATGCTGCCAGCATAATCCATACAAAGGGTTTTTTAATGCGATGCATAGGTTTCTCTCTCCTTTATTAACATTTCGTGATTTCCGCCTATAATTGTCGGAAACCTTCCAAATAGTCGTATATTGTTGTTATCGGACTTTAGCCATAATTATTTTAGAAAATAGATAAAATATAATCCAAAAATGTGTATCACTCTTTTTTTACAAATTAAATACCCCCACCTCATCTCCTGAAGTGGGGGTTGTCCGTTATGATTAAATACTATATTCATAATAATTGCTAGTAACCTATATTCATGATTTCTTGAGTGATTTACTTCGATCCACGCTCTTCACTAACCTTCATACGCAATCTGGCGATAAAGTTGAGTACTGGGCGTTTGGTTTTGCCGATCAGGCCGATCACTTCGGCTCCGATTTGCAGGAAGAACATCATGACACAAATTACAACGAAGGTCACCCAGTTTGCATTGTACATGGCCGCTGACGACTGAATAATCGCGAGAACTCCGAAAAATGCAGCAATCCCATAAATGATTAGTACGGTCTGACGATGGCTGAATCCAAGCTCACGCAGACAGTGATGCAAGTGACCTTTGTCCGGTGAGAAGATTGGTTTCTTCTGCATCCAACGACGCAGGATCGCGAATAAAGTATCAGATAATGGAACACCTATGAGAATTAATGGTGTCAGGAATGATACGATGGCAACCTGCTTAAAGCCCAAGAGAGATAACATAGCCAGACAGAAACCCAGGAATAACGCACCCGAGTCACCCATAAAAATTTTGGCCGGATGGAAATTAAAGTATAGAAAGCCCAAAATGCTTCCGAGTAGTAACAGACACAGCAATACAACAATAGTATTCCCCATAATGAAAGCCATTACAGCAATAGTACCAATTGCAATAGCAGATACACCTGCTGCTAGTCCATCCAAGCCATCGATTAAATTAATGGCATTTGTTACACCCACGATCCATAAGATCGTGAAAGGAATCGCAATCCAGCTCTCAACCGAAGAATAAGTATGGAACGGGATGTTAGCGAATTCGATTCGAATATCAAATCCATACACTACGACACATGCCGTAGCGATCTGAATAATAAATTTCAGCTTCGCAGGCAAATCAAAACGATCATCAAGCGCGCCAAGCAATACAATCATCGATCCGCCAACAAGAAAGGCTTTGACGAAATTCACTTCACGTACTGTAAGAGTATCAGGAAGAAACGGAAGCAATAAGAACAGCGCAATGATAAAAGATAAATAAATACCTAGTCCACCAAGTCTCGGCATAATCTTAGTATGCACTTTTCGTGCATTAGGCACGTCTACTGCGCCAACCTTGAAAGCAAACTTCTTCACAAGTGGCGTCAGACCCAGCGCCAAAACGATTGTGACGATAAACCCGATGGTATAGATCATCCACATTAGTAATTCAACCTCCATTTGTTCTACCGGAATGAATTATACTCTGTTTCAGGAGAAAGACCAAACTCGTAATTAGGTAATTTTACGCCGTTTTACGCGAAAATTCAATTAATTAGCTCATTTTCGTTAGGTTTTCTCCCTCACGCATCACCCGGATAGCGAATTTCGGCAGCGCAAGCATTCTACGGAAGCGAGTTGGTTCCTTCAATAATCGATAAAGCCATTCAATCCGAAGTTTTTGGAACAATTTCGGCGCCCTTTTCGTTCGTCCGGAAATAACGTCAAAGCTTCCTCCAACCCCCATCATTACGGGAACACCAAGAGTTTTTTTATGCTTGGCAATCCATGGCTCCTGTGTATCAGCACCACGAGCTACAAATAATAAATGAGGAGCAGCATTCACAATATCACGGATTACTTCATCATCCTGATCAGGGCCAAAGTAGCCATCGCGACATCCAACAATTAACACTCCGGGGTATTGATTTTTTAATCTACACGAGGCTTCTTCAATTACTTCGCGGGCTGAGCCAAGCAAATAAACTCTCCAATTGCCTTGATCTCCCCGTTTCATGAGCTCATGCAACAGGTCAAAGCCCGGAACTCGTTCAGCAACCGGTTCTCCGCCTTTTTGCGCGGCCCATACGAGGCCCGTTCCATCCGGAACGATCAGTTCAGCGGTCTGCATCATTTTCTTGTACTCCGGATTCTCGATAGCTGCCATCATCATAATGGGATTTGCCGTAATTACGTGATGCGGAGACCCTGATGCCACAGCCTGCGCCAAATGCTCCACCGTATCCGCCATGCTCCATTTGCTAACGGAAACACCAAATACAGAAACCGTAGGTACAGTATGATTTTCTTTCGTATTCATCCTGTTCATCCCCTGCTTAGTAAATATTCAGCGATGCGATGCGCAGGCAATCTTGCTTCTCGCTTCAGTCCAGCAATTTTTGCAGCATGTGCATTTCGCCATGCTTCTCCTTCTATGAGAAGCCGTTCCCCTTGCGAAGCAACAATCCTTGGATCAAGGTCATCGCTTGTACCGATCGGTACGTTGCCAATGCGACCCAGGAAATGATCAATCTTCGGATCATATGAAATGCCGAGGAGCGGAATTTCCTGCGAAGCCGCATAGATCAAGCTGTGAAGCCGCATGCCGATGAGCAGCTGGCAGCGACTCACCTCCCGGAGCATCTCCTGCGGATGCTCCGTCTCCGCCGCAATGCTGACGGTGCTTCCGTGTTCTGCCACATTTCCGATGCGTTCGAGACAGAAGCGCGATGCTTCGTCATCACCTGGAAAATGAAACGGCAGAAAACGGATATGCACCGATTTGCGGCGGCTAAGCGCAGCCAGGCCTTCGGCCAGCTTCGCAAGCTCGGTCCGATCAGGGTTCCAGAAGCGGACCGATACACCGATCACAGGCAACTCCTGTTCGCCAACTGGATCAAGGTCTTGACCCGAGTCAGACAAAATCATTCCCATAACCGGGTCCGGCACAACATTGATGTCTCTCTGATCGATGCCCATATTGCGAAGCAATTCAGCCGACTCAGAATCTCTGACAGAAATATATTCACTGCGACGAAATGCCGAGGAGATCAGCGGATAGAACAGCTTTCGATTTACCGGCCCAATTCCCTGTGCATAAATAAATGTCGGTTTACGCAACCATTGAGCCAGCTTGATAACTCCAACATAATAAGGAATTGATCCAAGTCCTGTCGCATCCTGCAGTAGACTTCCGCCTCCACTGATAAGACCGTCACTGTTCTTTATAGCCTTCCTTACATCCCCTAATTTCATCCGATGTACAGCTTCTACACCATAAGTACGGCTAGTCCACTCTGGGTCAATCGAGAGCACTACAGGCTTAATATCGATCCCGGATTCTTCGCCTGCTTCCTTCAAAGCAGTAAGGATCGATTGTAGCACTGCTTCGTCCCCACTATTACGGTATCCGTAATATCCAGAAAGAACTATTGTTCGCGAAGTCCTGGTGACCATTTATCCCAGCACCTTTCAATAATATACCAAATTAATATTGCGATTAAGCCGACGATGAGTCCCATACCAAGCCCAAGGACACCACGAATAAGTGAAAGCTTGGCTGGTGTATGGATATGAGCAAATGTATCCACCATCGACAATTGTCCCATAACTGCAATGATCATAGCGTATAAAGCAAATCTGTAACGGAATGCCGCAAAAATACCGACCAGGAACAATGGGTGCGCAAGTAAAAATTCCTTGTTGCGCGGACGCACGCCAAAGGTATTCTCCAGGAAGGAACGGAACAGCGCTTCCCCAGGAAGGAGAGTTCCAGCATTGCCAGTTCTGGACAGATAATAAAGTGCTGCCACACCAAGCACTCCCGCAACCGCTACCCATAGCAGAGTAATCGGCATGCGAAGCCATTGGCGCAATTCCTGCCATACTGATGTACCCTGATATAGGAACACGTAAATGGCGATTAGCAAAATTGGAGCAAGGTGCAAGAGGCTAACTCCTCTGAACTGATCAAGCACCAGACTGTAGGTAATATTGTTAAGCAGCGCAATTACAAATGGTACCGCAGCCAATGACAGCAACGATGTCTTAACATATAAAACGATCGTATGAGTCAATCTTCTGCTCCCTGAAATTTCAGGATGAGAATGATTAATGTCTTTTACTTTACGTACTGCTAGTACCATCGCAATCGTTGGAGCACTAATAGCAACAGCAAGTGCAAGAGTTTGCTCCAATAGTGCAGGTTTTAGCACGTACAATCCTGCAGTTCCCAGCAGTCCGATAAAGAACGAAATCAGAGTTAACGGCGCAACATAGATCGATACAAGTAACGCACAGAAAGCAATTCCGCCTAGAACAACCAAGGCTTTCAAATAAGTCTGCCACGATGAATCATAGACATGGAAGGCTTCTGCCTGACCAAATTCAAATCCGTTATTCTCAATACGTTTAATAGCTTTACCCGGCTCTTGAAGGGTATTGATCAGATTATCGATTTGGTTCGTAACCGCTGCTTTGGATGCATCCTTAGATGGTGACACATTCAAGTAGATCATGCGAATATTCCGGTCTTTAGTAGCGAGAACAAAACGATCTGATAAAGTCGCTGTATCCTGACTAGCATCAGTATCAGGCAGTGAATGCAAACGCACCACGTTATAATCAGTTAAATATGCCAATTTGTTAAAACCTTTTTGTGGAGCCTTCAAGCCCTCAATCACAGCAATTCCAATGTTATGCTCTTTTAGCAAGTCTGCAAATCCTTGCAGGCTGTTCATGGATTCATTATCCTTGTAGCCTTTTACGGACTCGCCATCAAATAAAATGCGTGTAACTCCCTGTTCAGCGAAAAACGAAAGTTCTTCTTCCATTTGTGCTTGATCATAGGCAATATTGTCTGACAATCTAGGTAAAATATTAAAGCCTTTTTCCCGCAGCATCGCTATAGCTACAGGATCAATTGGCATGGGCTTCAGCAATGCTTCATCCATCCCCATCCCAATCACAAGACCGGAATAATTCTGATTGTGCCATGGCGACACAGTTACATTTATTTTCCGGAATGACTCTTCAATCATCGGAGAGAGCTTCTCCGCGTATTCAGGATCCGTAAAAGCAATGTATGTGTAGTTGCCATCCGCAGAAATAAGGGATTGATTCATTTTGGCAACATCAAGTGCACTGAAAACCATAATGCGCCGCGCCTTTGACAATTCATCAAGCGTGCTTTCAAACATCGCCATTGTGTTAATGCCAGCCTCTTTCAAACGATCAAGCTGTTCATCTAAATATGCACTCGGGTTTGCCTGATAGGTTGCTACATCTAACAAACCGCGATAATTGAAAACAAACTCTACCTTGTCTGCAGACGATTCCGTCTGCACCCGCTCATAGATCACAGGTAAGGAAGACACCATTCCGACAATAACAAGTATCCATAACCATTTGCGGGAAGCGTTATTCCACCGCTGCCAACGTTGAATCACAAAGGGTACCTCCTCAAGTGTGTAAAAAATAACTGCTAAACTCAAATTAGATCATGATGACTCATAAAGACAATTTTTGTTGGAGACATAGGTGTTGGAGATGCTGGTTAAAGCAATAGTAGTTGTCGTTGTCTTCGCTAATTTAACCAAATGATCATAAAAACATGAAATAGTGCCTGCAAAGCCATTACTGTAATCGCATTATCCCAACACCCTGAATCCAATTAAAACAGCAAATCAAGCATCAACGCGTGATAATACTTCATCCTGAAGACGGTTAATTCTGGCTTTAGCGTCCTCTCCCGAAGTGCCGCGAACAGCAAAATAGAATTTGATTTTAGGTTCTGTACCAGATGGACGCAGACAGAACCATGAACCATCCTCAAGCAAAAACTTCAATACGTTTTCTTGTGGCAAGCCATCAAGACCTAGCGAATAATCAAGCACTTCAGAAACTGTAATGCCTGCGACTTGCTTCGGAGGATTAGTACGGAAATCATTCATCAATGCTCCGATTTGGGCCAGACCATCTTTACCCTTCAAAGTACGTGAAGCGAGCGCCTCGCGATAGTAACCGTATTGTTGGTACAATTCTTCCAGTACATCAATCAGCGTCTTGCCTTGTTGCTTGTAAAAAGCAGCTGCTTCACAAATGAGGGTGGAAGCTACTACAGCATCTTTATCACGGGCATAGTTACCAGCGAGATAGCCATAGCTTTCCTCGTAACCGAACAAATAAGTGTACTCACCCGATTCATCAAACTGGTTCATTTTCTCACCAATATATTTAAATCCAGTCAATGTATTGAACACTGTAGCGCCATAATGACGGGCAATTGATGCGCCAAGCTCACTAGTTACGATCGTTTTAACTACTGCGCCATTAGCTGGAAGCTTGCCGTGTTCCTTCATTTGACTCAATACATAATGAACGAGAATTGAACCGGATTGGTTGCCGGTTAAAATTTCATATTCTCCATCAGCCGTTCTAACAACCGCCCCCATACGGTCTGCGTCAGGGTCAGTACCGATCAGAATATCAGCTCCGATCGTCTTTCCAAGCTCGATCGCCATAGCGAATGCTTCCCGTTCCTCAGGATTTGGAGATTTAACGGTTGTAAAATTACCATCAGGAAGTTCCTGCTCTTTTACAATATGAACGTTATTGAAGCCTATTTTCTCAAGTGCACGACGTACTGGAATATTACCTGTTCCATGCAATGGTGTGAATACAACAACCAGATCATTAGCTGCACCAGATGCCATTAACTCAGGGTTTACACTTGCTCCTGCCACTGTGTCTGCAAATGCCTCATCTTCCGCTTCACCGAGCCATACCAAAAGTCCTTTGGACTCAGCTTCCTCACGGCTCAAGCGTTTGACTTCCTGCAATGAATTCAATTTCTGAATATTCTCGATTACACGCTCTGCCTCAGACGGTACGAGCTGACATCCAGTAGCATTATATACTTTGAACCCATTATACTCAGGAGGATTATGGCTGGCTGTAATTACGATCCCACCTGTTGCGGATAACATGCGGACAGAGTATGACAATTGTGGAGTTGGACGAAGTGATGGAAACAACTTGGCCACGATTCCATTGCCTGCCAGAACTAATGCTGATTCAAGAGCAAATTCCGGTGAAAAATGACGGCAATCATGTGCGATTACTACTGAAGGTTGACCTTCTTTGTCACCGTGTGATTCCAATATATATTTAGCAAAGCCTTGAGTTGCGCGAGCGATCGTATAACGATTCATTCGATTACTCCCCGCTCCAATGACTCCGCGAAGACCGCCGGTTCCAAATTCCAAATCACGATAAAAGCGATCCTCAAGCTCTGCCTGATTACTCTCGAGATCACGCAGCTCCTGCTTGGTGTTTTCATCAATGGAAGCATCATTTAACCAACTATCTAGTTTATCTTTAACCGCTAAGCTAAGTTCAGCCATGGTTTGTACTCCTCCTTGGATTTATGTCTTAAGTTTCTATCCAGTATTATGCTAATACAAATGCATGCAGCTCAGGACAAAGCAAACATGATTTCGCCTTCGGCTACAACCTTGTCTTCCACTTTAGCCACAGCATGGCCTTTGCCGATAGAGCCTTTGAGACGAGTAATTTCTACTTCGAGTCGAAGCGTGTCTCCCGGAACAACCTGCCCGCGAAAACGGAATCCATCCAGCCCTGCCAAAAAACCGATTTTTCCACGATTAGCTTCTACATTTAAAATAGCAGCCGCTCCAACCTGAGCAAGAGCTTCAGTAATCAGAACACCAGGCATAACAGGATATTCCGGAAAATGACCTGTAAAAAACGGTTCATTGATGGTCACATTTTTGATTCCTACTGCTCGTTTGCCTTCCTCCATCTCAATAATGCGATCAACCAGCAAAAACGGTGGGCGATGGGGGATAATTTCTTGAATTTGTTTAACATCCAACATATGTAATTCTCCTTTCCAACTATTCTAATTTTCAAATTCATACTTGTCATTTCATGATCAGTCTTCATAGTATAAAGATTGTAAGGGACGGCAACACTGTAACTATCCTTCGTGCCTGCAGAAGCGAAGGTTAAGATAAGGGGCTTATCCGTGAAACGGTAATATACCGATGCTCGGATAAAGCCCTTTTGTATCATCTTGAGCATACAGTCCTACATCATTATACATTTTCCGCATATAAAAAGAAAACTCCCGTATTTCGGGAGTATTCGGTAACAAATGTCACATTTATTGTATTATATATCATTCACAAATTCAGTTATGGAGCAAATACCAAATCAAATACATGCCTCCATGTGCTCCATTGCAGAACATCATTCATATCCTGTTTTCCAAACACAGTGTAACCTACAATCATACCGCCAACCAGTGCAATAACAAGAAGCAGCAAGACTAATACCAGACGCAAAAGCACTTTCCATCCAGAGCGTCTTGTGACTTCTTCATTTTTCTTGGCCATTAGACTACCACCTAACCGCGAAGGTTATTGGCCAAACTCATCATCGTTTCACTAGAAGTCAGTGCACGAGCCGCAAGCTGGTATACACGCTGAACTTGCATCAATTCCGCCATTTCGTCTGTTAGATTTACGTTAGAGGCTTCAACGGCTCCCTGACGCAGTGAGGCACGCTGCTCTTGTGGCAACGAAGCTGTATCTACAAGAACATCCCCTTCATTTGCTCCAAAAGTCAGTGCATAAAGATTCCCATCCATTTGTTCCAGTGCATGAGGCCGAATAGGCGTAAGGAGCTGAATGCGACCAGCACTTACGACTTCCGTACCTGTAGTGGCCAGAACGATACCCTCGCTGCTAATCTGCAGCTTGGAACCAGCTGGAACAGTGATACGATCGCCATCTGCATTCAATACATAATTGCCTTCTTTAGTAACCAGGTAAGCAGACTCTGGATTTTGAGGATCAGGCTGAATGTGAAAATCACCCGCTCTAGTGTACGCCTTAACTCCGTCCCCTGTTAGAACCGCAAACAATGCGTTTCCTTCAATCGCCAGATCCGTCTCGTTGCCTGTCTCTTTAATTGATCCTTGAGTAAAGTTGGTTGCAATTGTAGACATTCGCGAGCCAAAACCTAAATTAAAACCTGACGGTGTCGCGCGGCCTGGCAGCTGCATTTCAGATGTTTGCTTCTGAACTCGTGTCAAAGTATCTTCAAAAGAAGCTTCTTTACGCTTGTAACCCACGTTATCCATATTCGCAATATTGTCGGAGAGCAAATCCAGACGTTGCTGGATTCCACTCATAGATACCATAGCGCTAATCATGGAATTATTCATTCGACACCCCCTAGATACGTCCTATTTCATTAACTGCTTTGTCCAAGCTCTTATCATAATATTGGATAATCTTCTGATTTGATTCATATGCACGCTGCGCGGCCATCAGATCAACCATAGCTTGGGCCGTGTCCACGTTGGATCTTTCCAAGTAGCCTTGACGTACTTCTGCAGCATCCGCTTGATCAAGCTGGCGAATCCCTGCAGCTTCCTCATTATCGGCTCGATACATGCCATTTCCCTCACGAACCAGCTCCTGTGGCTTATTGATGACGGACACGCCAAGAGTGGCAACTACTTGCGGCGTGTTGTTATCATAAGATATCAATCTACCCATGCTATCGCTCTTGAGATTATCAATACTTTGACCGGCAGCAAGTACAATCGGATTGCCAGCAGCATCAAGCACCTGATATCCCATCGCGGTAAGCAATTCCCCGGCTGAATTTACTTTAAATCTGCCATCCTTAGTATATCTAACCTGATCATTATTATCTAAAACAGAGAAAAAAGCTTCCGGCCGATACATCACTTCGCCATCCTCTGTAACATATTTGCCTGATGCGTCAAACGCAATCGGTTGACCTGTTGCCGGATCGGTCAATCCTAAACTGGAAATCAGTGAAAAATCCGATGTTTTGTTCGTTTCATACAGATCTCCCTGCACAAACATAGGCAGGCTCTCCTCAGCAAACACACCCATTCCCAGCTTGCCGATTTTGCGGCTGCCTCCTGCAGTTTGAGCATCACCCATTAACGAAATCATTACTTCCGGAAAAGTATGTGATACTGCATTCACCTGCTTGTACCCAGGCGTATTAATGTTTGAGATATTTTGTGTCACCGTATCATGACGCCGCTGCTCTGTGATCATACCGGATGCTGCTGTATAGAGTCCTCTTAACATGAACAACCCTCCAAAACTCGGTACTGATTACCGGTTCTAAATCAATATATGACATTAGCCACAACAGGCTATTTTCAGTCCTACTTATATTTATCGGCGGATTAGAACTTTTTCTTAATGACTTTGTCCAAATTGTCGAGCATAATGCCTGTCCCTTTAACGACACAATGCATTGGATCTTCAGCAATGAGTACAGGAACATGCAGCTCTTCAGCAAGCAGCTCGTCCAACCCACTAAGCAGAGCCCCACCGCCGGTCAAAATTACACCACGATCAATAATATCTGCGGACAATTCCGGTGGAGTGCGTTCCAGCACTGATTTGGCAGCAGTTACGATGGACGATACAGGATCAGACAGTGCTTCCTGTATTTCCGAAGAAGTAATCGTAAGTGTAAGCGGCAGGCCGGATACCATGTCCCGACCGCGGATATCCATCTCGGATATTCGTCCACCCGGATGTACTGTTCCGATACCAATTTTGATATCTTCAGCAGTCCGTTCCCCGATCAATAGCTTGTACTTCGTTTTAATGTATTTAATAATGGCGGCATCGAATTTGTCACCAGCGATTTTGATAGACGAAGCTGTGACGATGTCCCCCATAGAGAGCACCGCCACATCTGTCGTTCCACCGCCGATATCGACAACCATGTTGCCGCTCGGTTCATAAATATCCATTCCGGCGCCGATTGCTGCTGCCTTCGGCTCCTCTTCCATAAAGACCTCTTTAGCACCACTTCGCTCTGCTGCTTCACGAATCGATTTCTGTTCAACCGAAGTGATATTGGTTGGTGCGCAGATCAAAATCCGGGGATGGCTGTACCAGCTTCTTCCCCCAATACGGTCGATAAAATATTTTAACATGGCTTCCGTAATTTCAAAGTCGGCAATAACACCGTCTCTGAGCGGACGAATCGCAATAATATTTCCGGGTGTACGACCTACCATACGTCTAGCGTCTTCTCCAACTGCAAGCACACGCTTTGCATCGCTATCAATCGCTACAACTGAAGGCTCGTCGAGAACTACCCCTTTTCCCTTGACATGTATCAGCACATTTGCCGTGCCCAAATCAATACCAATATCCTTGCTTATCATCACGATGCTCCCCCAAAGTGTATTTTGTGGACATCTGAAAGTACGGTTTTCCTGAACAAGACACCGTTCTTCAATGTCATTAAGTACGTTTTCAAAAATGTAAGTTATGTGGAAAATCGAGGTGCGTTTTCATTATTGTCGACATTCGACAGAACGGTGTAAAAATCTTTTATTATCGCTAATTACAGATAATTATCCACAAACTTATACCATATTTAAAAATACCATACTTTGGGGGATGTGTTCAATCATATTCCTCGCAAATAAACTTAATACTTACCCATTAATGAGCGGAGCTAATCACCTCACGTTTATTTTGACCTTTTTTCTTATACTTGATTTTTGTCGCCTCTCCTCCACGGAGATGTCTGATCGACTTATGGTATTCGAGAATGTGCTTGACCTGGTCTGCCAAATCCGGATTAATTTCCGGCAAACGCTCGGTTAAGTCTTTGTGCACCGTGCTTTTCGATACGCCAAATTCTTTGGCTATGGTCCGAACTGTATGCCGAGTTTCCACGATACAGCGACCTATTTTAATCGTCCGTTCTTTGATGTAATCGTGCACGCTCCCGCCTCCCTACTCGAGATAGTTTGGTACATTATATGAGGGGCGTGCCTATATATTCTTTGTTTACAAGCATGACAAGCCTTAGCGAGGCCAATTATTTTTACGTGCATACTGTTTGACAGGACAAAAAAGCGAAAAGCCTAAGCTCTCCGCTTTCTTCAAGTGCCCTTAAGCACCTTATTGATTTTTTGGCAGCACGGTAGTCGGATTCACCAGTTCACCATTTTCATAAATTGCAAAATGCACGTGATTGCCGAGATCCTTTTCGATCTCATTACGTCCTGCACTTGCAATTACGTCGCCTTGCTTCACTTCTGCGTCTTGCTTCACCTTCACATCAGCAACGCTCTCATAGACCGTCTTGAGATTGTTCGCATGTGTAATTTCTACAACAAATCCAAGCAGCGGTACTTCTTCAACTCTTGTTACCTTACCGCCCATCGCTGCTTTGACCTCGAAAGTCTGGTTGTCTTTTCTAGCCAAGTCAATACCGGTATTCGGAGTAAACGTGTCGTTGTACTGAACGAGCGCTGCCTGATGATCTTCTGCAGTTCCTTCTTTCTCATAGAAAGGCTTTACTACTGTAATTTCAGCAGCATTAGCCACCGGCCATGTCAGATCCTCTGCTACCGCAATCGTTTCAGTTGCTTTTGTTCCATCTGTGCCGCTTTCTTCTGTCGTCAGACCCTGTTTATCAGGCAACTCCACAGTATCTGTTACACTGGCAGGTGTAGAATCCATTGGCTTTTGGCTGGCATCCTGATAGACCCACACTAAGGTTAGTATAATTGCCGCTGCTGCCACGTACGCTGCCGGGTAGACCCATCTCTTCGACAATACTTTCTTCCATGCGGACACCGGTACTACCGGCTCTCCCATTACATTTTTAGGAGATTCCTCACGGGTTTGTTTTTTGTTATTTTGTTCATTCATTTGGTATCACCTCAGTAACCATTGTTACCGCGGCTACTTCTTTTATACTTGGTTTATATCATTTATTTTTGAGAGTGATAATGAGAGTCAGATTATTGACCTGCCTGCTGAAAAGAAATACCTGTGTAATAGTGTTTGAGAATTTGAGTGGTAGTATATCCCTCCTTAGCCATACCATTGGCTCCCCATTGACTCATGCCAACGCCATGCCCGCTTCCGTAAGTCGTAATCTTCACTTCTGAATTGCTAGCCTTGATAGTAAATTGGCTTGATCTCAGGCCTAGCTTCTCTCTAACTTCCCGACCGGTATAAACTTTATCGCCAATCCGTATTTCGTTTACTCTTCCTCCCGGCGTGGTAGAGATCATTTGGAACGTTTTGTGAGAAGCCTCTTTGTTGTTTATAGCGGGCTCGGCAGGTATTTGCTGCCCCAGCTTTTCAAATACCTCCTCTAAAGATAGAGTTACTGTTGCCTGGTTCTTCGGATTCATTTTGGCATCCCAAGGACTTGATACGCTGCGAAGATAGGGGACTTTCAGGTTCCAGTAATCCTCTGAGTTTTCAGTATAGCCCCCGCTGGCAGCGAAAAAGGCCGCCGTAATCGGCTTCCCCTTGTAGGTCATATATATTCCTTTGGTATCGGCTACCGCCTTTTGGAGCTTTTCCAGTTGAGTCTCTTTACCTTGCTGTGCCCACTTTTTCAATTCCGCTTGGGACAAATAGGCCTGGTGGTCTACGCTATCCACCACATCGGCCTTGCCGTTCGGGACGCCGCTCGTATTCTTCGATTGCAGCCGCGAGATAATGTAGGTGCGAGCCGCAATCGCTTGCGCTTTAAGCGCATCAAGATCAAAGTCTGCCGGCATTTCAGCGGCTAGCACGCCGGTCACGTACTGCTCGAGCGGCAGCGTCTCGACTGTGCGGGTGCGCGTCAGATATACGCGCACCTGCGTGTCGTCTGCAGGCGAGGCCTCCGCAGGAGCGAGCCGCCCTGCGCCGCCAGCAGCGCCTTGCTGCGGGGCGGCGCTATTCGCCTGCGCGGCGGCGGCCGGGGCCGCGTCAGGCACTTGCGCCGCAGGCGCAGGTGCGCGGCCCGCCAGCAGCGCAGGCAGCAGCACCGCGAGCGCGCTTAGCGCCGCCATGCTGGCGGCGAGCGCCCCGAACCTTCTGCCGCCGTGGCGGAAGGAGGTTCGGGAGCGTGCGCGCGGTGCCGGGGCGAGGCGCAGCCGCGCCGGCACTGGGCCGGCGGCACTATGTGCTGCCGGCGGCTGCATGGGCTGGCTCGCTGCTGGGCCAGCCCATTCATGCTGTGCTTCACGCACACCCTTGTGCTTCTCCGCCGTCAGTTTAACAGTGATGACATTAGTTTTCTTATCATCTATATTTCTTTCATTTTTCATTTCCTCCATCCCAACGTACCTCCATCCACCTTCACGCTGCATTGTAAGCGAATTGACCAAAGCATAACCCTATCTTTTTCCTCGTTATACTTTTTGCTCAATATACTTATAGATATGAGTCCGATGAATCTGATAGAACTCCTAGGAGCATAGTAATCTACAATATTGATAAAAAATGGGTTGTCCCAAAAGTAGGTTTACTGTCAAAACTAGAACTAGCGGTGCAGGGAAGACGATCCCTGCACCGCTTGACCCCGCCACATTTTATGACTTTATCTCAAGTGTAATAGTGTCATCCTTGCGGAATTTCTGAAATTCCTGCAAATGTGCAGGCTTTGTTTATGTAAAGTCTCTAAATCCCCTAAATTGCTGCAAATGTGCAGGCTTTCTCTAAGGATTCTCTTCAAACTAGTCTATTC
>RCUF01000295.1_pt1 | contig 20249 bp, 17 predicted proteins | sample 2166311 | NCBI WGS metagenome assembly RCUF01 (sample SAMN09932608, study PRJNA488358) | compost metagenome | feature: garden; material: soil; isolation source: compost soil in 4-hydroxybenzonitrile-enriched culture | place: Germany: Experimental Botanical Garden Goettingen | collected 2016-01-27
CACCTTGGCCAGGTGCGCGGCGCGCAGTGCCTGGTGCTGGGGGTTGCGGCGGATGTACAGGTAGCCTGCGCCCAGGATCAGGAACCATGCCGGGGTGATCAGCAGGGCGCTGAAGGTATCAACCTGGGTGGTCAATGCCCAGAGGATGAAGCCGAAGAAGCCGAGTACCACGTAGGGCATGACGACCCCGCCGGGCACCTTGAACTTCGAGGCGTCATGCAGGTGCGGGCGGCGTGCGCGGAAGACCAGGTAGCTGAGCAGGATGATGGTCCACACGAACATGAAGCACAGGGCCGAGACTGTGGTGACCAGGGTGAAGGCGCCCATCACCGAGTCGCCACTGTAGAGCAATGCGACGCCTGCCAGCAGGAACATGCAGGAGAACATCAGTGCGTTCTTCGGCACCTTGCGGCTTGAAAGCTTGGCGAAGCCCTGGGGCGCATCGCCTTCCATGGACAGGCCGCGCAGCATGCGCGAGGTCGAATAGATCCCAGAGTTGGCGCTGGAGGTCGCGGAGGTGAGCACCACGAAGTTGATGATGCCCGCGGCACCGGCCAGGCCGGCCAGGGCGAACATGCCCACGAACGGGGACTGCTCGGCGGAGAACAGGTTCCACGGTTCCACGGTCATCAAGATGATCAAGGCTCCGACGTAGAAGAACAGGATGCGGATGGGGATCGAATTGATCGCCTTGGGCAGCGTCTTTTCCGGGTCCTTGGTTTCCGCTGCGGTCGTGCCGACCAGCTCGATGCCCACGAACGCGAACACCGCAATCTGGAAGCCGGCGACGAAGCCCATGAAGCCGGTGGGGAACATGCCGCCTTCGGTCCACAGGTTGGAGAAGGAAGCGGTGGCCGAGTCGTGCTCGAAGCCGGTGATGACCATGACCAGGCCGACTACGATCAGCGCGCCGATGGCCACGATCTTGATCAGCGCGAACCAGAATTCGGTTTCGCCGAAGGCCTTCACGGTGGCCAGATTCAGCACCAGCAGCAGTGCGATGCAGCCCAGCGCCGGGATCCACAGCGGAAGGTCGCCCCACCAGAAGGCGACGTAGTGGGCGATGGCCACCACGTCGGCAATGCCGGTGACTACCCAGCAGAACCAGTAGGTCCAGCCGGTGAAGAACGCCGCCCACGGGCCCAGCAGGTCCCCGGCGAAGTCGGCGAAGGTCTTGTATTCGAGGTTGCTCAGCAGCAGCTCGCCCATGGCGCGCATGACGAAGAAGAGCATGAAGCCGATGATCATGTAAACGAAGATGACCGACGGGCCGGCGACCGAAATGGTCTTGCCCGAGCCCATGAACAGGCCGGTGCCGATAGCGCCGCCAATGGCGATCAGCTGGATGTGACGATTGGAGAGCCCGCGCTCGAGAGTGGGATCAGAACTGGTGGTACTCATGCTGGTTGCCTTCCAGGAGTGTGGCGTGACGCCCTGAAGGTGTCCTGCCTCCAAGCCTTCATGGCTTGGAGCGCAGGGACTGGCTTCGTTGAACACATCCGGTACGGAGGATTCCAGCTGGCATGCCCGGCAAGCTGCGCAAGGAGCAGGAGCCGGTTAAGCCACGGGGAGTACCTCGAAACCGGTGCGCTCGGTGCGGCACTGTTCTAGGTCCCTCCCCAATCTGTATGTATACCTGAGAGTTTTCACTTCGGCCCGACTACTGGGCGAAGATTGCTCCTTCGGTGAGCGCGGCGGAACCGTGCTGCTTTCCAGATTTGCCTCTTCGTGGCGGTACGGGTGCCTGAGAGTTTCCCGGGGAGGAAATTGCTCCTACGGCGCCCGCCCATGGTGTGGACGGATCTCTCCCGCCACGCATCAACGGCATATGTGGTGATTGCCATCACAGTATGCGCAGAAAAACGAACGTGGTGCAAGTCGCAATTTCACACTCCAGGCCCCGGATAACCGCTTGGACACGCCAATCGGGGAAAGTGGCGGGCGAAATGGGGGATTTTCTGCTTCGTAATGATTCGGGAAGCAAGGGGCATGGATACGGCTAAGCGGGGCATCGGATCAACCGATGCCCCGCTGTGGAAGCCCGGAGGCCTACTTCCCGAACCGTCGCAGTCGCAACGAGTTCAGTACCACCAGCACCGAGCTGGCTGCCATGGCCGCTCCGGCGATCATCGGGTTCAGCAAACCCAGGGCCGCAATCGGAATGCCGGCAGTGTTGTAGGCGAAGGCCCAGAACAGGTTCATCTTGATGGTGGACAGGGTCCTGGCCGACAGATCGATGGCCTGCGTGACCTGATGCAGGTCGTTGCCCATCAGGGTAATGTCCGCGGCTTCGATGGCCACATCGGTGCCCGAGCCCATCGCGATGCCGAGGTCGGCCTGTGCCAGTGCTGGTGCGTCATTCACGCCATCACCCACCATGGCCACGACCTTGCCCTGCTCCTGCAGCGATGTGATCGCCTTGGCCTTGTCGGCGGGGAAGACCCCGGCGAATACGTCTTCGGCCTTGATGCCTACCTGGGCGGCGACCTCGGTAGCCACCGATTGGTTGTCGCCGGTCAGCAGCACCACGCGCAGGCCGCGCTCCTGGAGTTCGGCAATAGCTTTCGCGGAGCTGTCCTTGATCTTGTCCGCCACCGAGATCACAGCTTGGAACTGCTGGTCCACCGCGACCAGGATGGCGGTCGCGCCGGCCTGTTCGGCTTCCGCGAGCATGGCCTTGGCGGAGTCATCCAAGGAGGTGCCCTGGGCTTCGAGCCAGCTGAAGCGGCCTACGGCAACGCGATGCCCGTTGACCGTGCCGACCACGCCGCCGCCTGGATCCGAATCGAAGTCGCTGGCCTCGGGCAATGGACCCAAGCCGGCTGCGGCCTTGGCGATGGCCTGGGCGATCGGATGCTCGGAATGGTGTTCCACGGCACCGGCCAAGGCCAGGACCTCATTGGGATCGACCCCGTCGATGGCCTTGGTGCCTTGATGGGTCATGATCCCGGTGGTCACGGTGCCGGTCTTGTCCAGCACGATGGTGTCCAGCTTGCGGGTATCTTCCAGGACCTGCGGGCCGCGGATCAGGATGCCCAGCTGCGCGCCGCGTCCGCTACCGACCAGCAAGCCGATCGGGGTCGCCAGTCCCAATGCGCAGGGGCAGGCGATGACCAGCACGGCGACCGCAGCGGTGAACGCCTGGTAGGGATCGCCGCTGGCAAAGAACCAGATCATGAACGTGAGCAGCGCAATGGCCAGTACGATCGGCACGAAGACGGAGGAAATCCGGTCAGCCAGGCGGGCAATGGGCGCCTTGCCCGACTGGGCTTCGGAGACCAGCTTGCCCATCTGGGCCAAGGTGGTGTCCGCGCCAACGCGGGTAGCTTCAATCACCAGCCGGCCCGAGGCATTCAGGGTCGCGCCGGTGACTTCATCGCCGGGCGCAACTCTCTGCGGTACCGATTCACCGGTCAGCAGCGAGGTGTCTACCGCGCTGGCGCCGTCAATGACCACGCCGTCGGTGGCGATCTTCTCGCCGGGGCGCACCACGAAATGGTCCCCGACCTGCACCTGCCCGGCAGGGATCTTCACTTCCGTGCCGTCGCGAAGCACCACTGCATCCTTGGCGCCCAGGTTCAGCAGGGACTTCAGCGCATCGGATGCCGAGGACTTGGCGCGGTGCTCCAGGAAGCGGCCTAGCAGCAGCAAGGTGGCCACGACGCCGGCCGTTTCAAAGTAGAGCGCATGCTCGGACATGGACATGCCGACATGGGCAGTCAGCTGCGGATCGAGGATCAGCTGCACTGCAGAGAAGAAGTAGGCCGCGAGCACACCGAGGGAAACCAGGGTGTCCATGGTCGAGGCCAGGTGCCGTGCGTTGACGGCCGCTGCCTTGTGGAAAGGCCAGGCGCCGTAGAAGACCACGGGAGTGGCCAGCGCGAAGGCGACCCAACCCCAGTGCGGGAACTGCGCTGCGGGAATCATGGAAATGATGAACAGCGGGATGGTGAAGATCGCGGAGACCAGCAGGCGGCGCAGCAGGTGGTTGGGCACCAGGTGCTCGTGCCCGCCGTGCTCATGCTCACCATCTCCCTGGTGATCCGAACCCGCAGGTTTGGGCGGGTGCTTGAGGGAAGCGGTATAGCCGGCGGCTTGCACCGTATCGATCAGTGCTTCATCGGTGACATCGGCTGGGACCTGGACCTTGGCGGTTTCCAGGGGCAGGTTCACCGTCGCGCTGACACCGGGCAGCTTGCCGAGTTTGCGTTCCACCCGATTCACGCACGAGGCGCAGGTCATTCCCTGGATGTCCAGATCGACGGTGCGCAATTCGGGGATTGTTTCATGCGGGGCATGGGAAGTCATGATTTACGACCTTGCACTTTCTTGCCGTTGTGGCTTGGTGCCTGGCTTTTTTGCGGCTAGGCGTTAATTGCTTCGACGGTGTAACCAGCCTCGTCGATGGCATTGCGAATGCTTTCTTCGCTTACGGTTGCGCTGGTGGTGACGTTGGCGGTGGACACGCCCTTCGCATCGAGGAACACTTCGACCTCTTGCACCCCGTCAAGCTCCTTGAGCTCCTCGGTGACAGAGGATACGCAGTGGCCGCAGGTCATGCCGGAGATCTTGATTTCCACATGGCTAGTCAGCGGGGTGCTCTGCTCGCGGGGAATGATCTGCAGGCCCTGGTTGGAGTTCTTTTCCGAGGAGCATCCGCAATTGCAGTTGTGGCTCATGATCTTGCTCTCTTTCGATGAATTCTGTGTGAATTGGAAATGGGTCCGTTGGGGCGCGCTCAGCGCACCAAACGGGAGATGGCGGCCGTGGCCTCAGCGATTTTGTCTTGCACGATGGATGGATCACCCGTCTCGATGGATGACTTGGCCGCATCAACCACGCAATGGCCGATATGGTCATCGATCAGCTGCACGCTGACCTTGTGCAATGCCGCGTTGATAGCGGAGATTTGGGTCAGGATGTCGATGCAGTACTTGTCTTCATCGACCATCTTGGCCACTCCGCGCACCTGGCCTTCAATGCGCTTCAGGCGTCGTTCCAACGCGCTTTTATCCGCGTGATAGCCGTGGTGCTCAGCTGTTTCATGTGGCGTGTGGTTGGTATCCATATTTCGATCATACCCCCTAGGGGTATTAAGTCAAGTACCCCCTAGGGGTATCCAGCATCCCCCAGCCGGAGAGGGAAGCACGGTAGGATTTCACCCGTGAGCCACAACGAACTTCATGTGCGTCCGATTTCCGGCACCGAGCACTCAGCATTCCTTGAGACCGCCCAAGACGTCAGCTTCCTGCAGCGTCCCGAATGGGCCCAGGTCAAGGGCGGCTGGCGCGGTGAATCCCTCGGCTGGTTCGAGGAAGACGAGCTGGTAGGCGCGGCACTGGTGCTGCATCGTGCAGCCCCGGTCATCAAGAAGACCCTCGCCTACATCCCCGATGGCCCGGTCATCGACTTCGGCACCTATGCTCCTGGACAGGTAATCCAGCCGCTGGCCGCCTACCTGAAGAATCGTGGCGCATTCCAGCTGAAGATGGGCCCGGGACTGGCCGTGCGCACCTGGGGTGCCGCCGCGGTGCGCAAGAACCTGGGCAAGGAAGGGTTCACCCAGCTCGCTGACCTTGAAACCCAGAGCACCTCAGGCACCGCGCTAGCGCTGAATGACGCCTTGCTGGAAATGGGCTTCTCCAAAGAAGATGTGGGACTGGACTTCGCTGCGGGCCAGCCGGAATTCGTGGCCCGCGTGGCGTTGCAAGATGATGACGGCAACCAGCTGAACGTGGACCAGGTCATGGCCAGCTACTCGGCGACCACCCGCAACGAGACCCGCAAGGCGCTGAAGAGCACCCTGGAAATCGAAGTCGGCCAGACCAAGGACATGGCCCGCTTCCATGCCCTGTACAACCACACCGCGGACCGCCAGGACTTCACCGGCCGCCCGCTGGGATACTTCGAGAAGATGCACACCGTGCTCAACGAAGCGGTGCCGGGCTCCTGCACCCTGTACATCGCCAGCAATGAAGGCGTGGACCTGGCCGCATCCATTGTCATCCGTTCCTCGAACCTGGCCTGGTACCTGTACGGCGCTTCCTCCTCGGAGCAGCGCAAGCTGTTCGCGCCGAAGGCGATCATGCAGCACATGGTCATCGATTCCATCGAGGCAGGTTGCCGCTATCTGGACCAGGGCGGCGTGAGCGCGACCCTGGACAAGGAGCACCACCTCTCGGGGCTGACCAAGTTCAAGACCAACACCGGCTGCGACATCGTGCAGACCAACGGCGAGTGGGACCTGGCGCTGAACAAGCCCCTGGCGTGGGCCTTCGAAAAATACATGAACTGGCGCAAGAAGTAGGGAAAACACCACTTTGGCAATCGATCCAACCCAGCCATTTGTCCCGGTCATCCTCGGCGGGGACATCGGCACCTACACCTTGGCGCGCGAATTCTACGAGGCCTACGGGGTACGCTCGGTGGTTCTGCCGGCTGCCGGCAACGGCGTCATCGAGCACTCGGTAGCCATCGAACTGCGCCCCATCGGCTCCATGGCCGACGAGGGACGCGTAGTCGCGGCCCTGGTCGAGCTGGCCGATGAGCTGAAGGCCGCGGCGGATCGGCCGCTGATGCTTTTCGGCTCCCTGGACTTCCACATCATGCTGATCGCCAAGAACCGTGAGCAGCTTGAGGAACAGTACGTCATCCCGTACCCCCAGCTGGAAACCATCGAGGGTGCGGCACTGAAAGAGAACTTCTACGCGCTCGCCGAAAAATTGGGCATCGCCCACCCGCGCACCGCCGTGTATTACCCGGGAACCCCGCTGGATTCGCTGGTTGGTTCCTTCGACTACCCGGTCATCGGCAAGCCATCGAGCTCCGCGGATTGGATCGCCGCCAAGTTCGAGGGCAAGCAGAAGATCCACACCATCGACAGCCGTGCCGACCTCGAAGCCCTGATTTCCAGAATCGATGGCAGCGGCTACGACTCGGGCTACATCTTCCAGGAGTACATTCCGGGCGGAGATGACGCGATGCGCCTGTGCACCTACTTCGCCACCCAGGAAGAAAAGGTCATCTTCGCCGGCTACGGCGAAGTGGTGATCGAGGAGCATGCCCCGCTGGTGCTGGGCAATTCGGCTGCCATTGTCACCGGTCGCAACGATGCGATGGCCGCCGATGGCGCGCGCATGCTCGAAGAACTGGGCTGGCGCGGAATTGCCATGATCGATGCCAAATACGATCACCGCGATGGCCAGATCAAATTCTTCGAGATCAACCCGCGCCTGGGCCGCAACCACTTCTACCTGACCGCAGCCGGGGTGAACCCGGCCCGTTTCTATGTCACCGAGTTCCTCGGCGCGCCGTTCGATCAGTCGAACCCGGAAACCGACGCGGTGGTGGACACCGGGACAGGAGTCTTGCAGCTGTCGCGCCAGCGGCTATTCACCGTGCTGCCGCACCACTTGCTGCGCCGCTTCCTGGACAGCGGAACCGGCCGCAAGGCGGAAGCACTGCTCAAGGCCGGCAAGGTCTCGAACCCGTTGAAGTTCGCAGCCGAGAAGAACCCTCGCCGCAAGCTCTATCTGCTGTTGAATGCGGCCAACCACTACCGCAAGTTCAAGGCGTTCCCGCCGCGCACCCAGTAGGCTTGCCCAGGCCTAGGGCCTAGGAGTGGCCGGTGGTTGCGGTTTGAAGGCGTCTCCAGGAATTGCCCACCCGTCGCGCGCCTGGACCCAGGGGCTTTGGGCGATCTGCGCCCCGTCCAGGATGTCAAGGGACGTCGGCTGGCCATCGTATTGGGGTGCGAGCTGGACCGGTTTCATTCCCTTGGCTGCGGCGATGACCAGGGCAACGGTTTCATCCGGATCCTGGGACGTTGACATGGCATTCCAATCCAGCGTCGAAATCACCGCTTCGCCGGAAGGGATGGCAACGCGTTCAAGGAGGATATCCGGTTCGGGCTGCAGCTCGATATCTGGCTGGGCATCGCCGGCCTCATTGAGGAAATCGATCTGCGGGTAGGACTGCAACGCGCACGAGCGAGCAGAAATGTTCTTGGCGTAGACCGCCATGTACCGTGAACCGGCAGCTGCATCGGGTGCGCCGAGGGCTATTTCCAAGTCCCCCTCTGCGCACAACGGAGCTGGCTGATTCGCTGGCCAGCTTTTGACCTTGTCGGGAAGAACCACAGGCTTGGGAATCAGCCATTGTGGTTTCTTGTTTCCAACCCAGCCTTCAGCAAGGACCTCGTATCGAGGCGATGCCAGCTTGTAGGGCATGGGCTCGCCAAAGGGACCATGCCGCTCCAGCCATAAGCGGGTTTCCTTTTCCGCCTCTGCTGGCGCCTCGTTGCCGAGGACCAGGTTCAATCCGGAATGATCAATGCTGGCGCTCTCGAAGACACCTCGCTTGGCCGCCTCGATAAGAAGCTGGAGCTCGGGAATATCAGTGCGTTTCGCGGGCGAATAGCGCACGGATCGATCTGCTAGTGCCAAATCGGTGGGGTGCTTGGCCTGTGCAGCGAATTTTCCCAGCGCCAGCAGCTGCTCCAAATTAAACGCCGTGGCCGAGTAGTTAGCCGCACTTGCCGCGCCGAGCTCGCGTAGGCGGAATGCGAATGAAGCCCTCTCACCGAGAAGACCAGGCTTCGCTTGCTCTTCGCCTCCAAAGTGCGAAAAATTGTCGGAGACTTCCAGTGGGTAGGTTTTCGTCTTTGAGCCTGGGATATTCTGGGGTTCACCGGCGACAAAGGCCAGGTCGATGTTCCGCAAGCTCAGGGCATGGGCCCCAGCCTGGATCTGTTGTGCCATCTCCCGCACGATTACTTCCGCTTGTGCAGGATCGAGCTGATCCAATAGCACGAATTGCAGGTCAACTGACAGAACCGGTGCGGCCAAGACATCGTGATCCATGACCTCGGAGGACATCTGGACGCCAAGGACCCCGTCCCGGTCCTCGACGGCTGCAACGAAATCGCAAACTTCATCGGGCGCGTCGCAGGAATTCCATGGCTGCCAGATCACCAGGATGGCTGCGATAAGAGCCAGTGCGATGACGCTAGCTCCAGCGCGCAGTGAATTCATCTGGCTACTGTATCAAATGCGACCTCATGCTTGACCGCTGGTACTCCGGAAAACGATAACCGGATAATGCGAGTAAAATTTCAAGCACACGTATTGAAAGCGAGTTCCCATGAGTTTGAAAGATCGCCTGCGCGATGACAGCATCGCCCATCTGAAGGCCGGCAACGAGCTGGAGAAGACGACCCTGCGCAATATCCTCAGTGCCATCGGCACCAAGGAGAAGTCGGGAAAGAACCCCAGCGAGCTCAACGACCAGGATGTCGAGAACCTGCTTCGCAAGGAAGTCGGCAACCGCGAGGAAACTGCTGGCCTGGCCGCCAAGGACGGCCGCACCGAATTGGCTGAACGCGAATTGGCCGAAGCCGCCTTCATCTCCACGTACCTGCCCAAGATGCTTGACGAAGCGCAAGCCCAGGACATTGTCGATAGGATCATGGCCGAACTTGCAGCCGATCACGACCTGACCATGAAGGACATGGGCCAGGCCATGAAGCTGGTCGGCGCCGAAATCGCTGGCCGCTTCGATGGCAAGGCTGTCTCCCAGATGGTGCGCGCCAAACTGGGCTAGCCAACACTGGACTTTTCATTCGGCACGGGCCGTCCCACTTTTGGGGCGGCCCGTTGCCGTAGTCCAGGCAACGGGGATGGGATCCGGGTTTTGAAGCAGATAGTCTGTGGATACCATGCCTGACTTCCCGAAAAACCGCGCCACCCTGTCCAAGGGCTCTGGCGCACTGCTGATCCTTGCCATCATCCTGGCCTCGCTGAACCTGCGTCCTGCCGTCACCTCCTTGGGGTCCCTGCTTGATCTGGTGATTGGCGACCTGCAGATGAATGGCTTCGTGGCCGGAATGATCACCGGCATCCCTCCACTGTGCTTCGCGCTGCTGGGTCCCTTGGCGCCACGGCTGGCCGGGAAGCGCGGACCGGAACTAGTGGTGGCCTCAGCCATGGGTGCTGTCCTGTTGGGCATTGCCCTGCGCGCGGTGGCTCCGGGGACCGGATTCTTCCTGCTGTGCACCGCATTGGCCCTTGCGGGCATCGCGGTGGGCAACATTCTCATGCCGGTACTGGTCAAGCGCTGGTTCCCGGGAAAGATCGGGATTGTCACCGGCGCCTACACTACGGCGGTTGCCTTGGGTGCTTCCGGAGTTGCGGGGGTCGCCGTGCCGGTGAATCAGATGCTCGGCGGAAACTGGCGCGTGGGCTTGGGATTCTGGGCAATTCTGGCCTTGCTGGCGCTGGTGCTGTGGCTTTTGGTGTACTTCGGGATGCGCAACCAAATCGCAGCCCAGCAGCAGCATCTTGCCAGTAACTCAAATGATGCGGCCGGCATCGGGCCGATGAGCAAGAACGCCACCGCATGGGGGGTGGCGTTGTTCTTCGGCGGGCAGTCCGCCGTGGCTTATATCTTCATGGGGTGGCTGCCCAAGATCTTCATCGACTTGGGAGTCTCGCCGGCATTCGCTGGATCCCTGCTGGCGATCCTGCTGGGTGTGGGCGTGCCTTTGTCCTTCGTGATGCCGGCGCTCGCTGCCAAATTCTCGAACCAGGCGCCACTGGTGATCTTCAACGGTGCCGTGGGCATCATCGCGATCATCGGCATGCTGCTTGCTCCGGTCCAGGGAGCGGTGCTGTGGGCGGTGCTGCTGGGCATTTGCGGGTCGAACTTCCCGCTGGCCTTGACCATGATCGGCTTGAAGGCCCGCACCGCCGCGGGTGTCTCGAAGCTCTCCACCTTCGGCCAGTCTGCGGGCTATCTGCTGGCGTTCCCCGGTCCGTTCCTGGTCGGGGTGCTGCACGAAACTTCGGGTTCATGGGTTGCGCCAATGTGGCTTATTGCCGGCTTGATCGTTTTCCAGACCCTGGTCGGCATCATGGCCGGGCGTCCGCGCTACATCGAGGACACGCAACTAGAGCAAGTGCGCTAGCTGGCGACTTCGCCGGTCGCGGCTGAGTCGACGTGCTTGTCGAAACCGAGATCTGCCTGGCTTCCTGCGACCCGTCCGGCCAATGAGGCATTGGCGCTTCCGGCTGCGGCGCGGTTCCTGCTGCGGCGCAGGAACGGATATTGGTTGCTGACGAATTCGTCGACCTGTTCCTTGCGGCTAGCCAGGACCAGTTCGGTCCCGCTGCCGCTGTGCACGCTTTCTTCCTGGTAGAGGATGGCGATGCGCGAAGCGACTTGCAGGTAGAAGCTGCGCTGGAATTCGCGGCGTTCAATGGTTTTCTCGGAATCGGTGTACCAGTTCGCGTAGAGCTTGCCCTCCTGTGCCCACCAGTGGGCCATGGCGGCAGTCGCCTGGACAACCAAGGAGGCGAAGAGATTCTTGACGGTAGCTACATCCGATTCATGGCCGATGATGTACAGCCTGCACGAGGTCGAGTAGTTGCTTTGCAGCATGGACACCGTGCGGAAGGCCCGGCCCACAGCGGACAGGCCATCGCGCTGTCCCAGGCGGTAGACGCCGCGCATATCGAAGTGCTCCTCGATAATGGCTTCCTTCTTCTTGCCCCGGTGGGCCGAGTCGGCATCCAGTTCCGCACGGCCGATGCCATAGCGCACCATGAGCCGTTCGGCATGTTCCTGGAAGGCCTGCGCTTCGTGCGGATAAGTGGTGTTCTCGGCCTTGTTCAGCAATAGGGCAATGCGTTCTTTCAAGCGTTGCAGCTTTTGCTCAGAGGTGCTCATGGATTCTTCCTTGCTAGCGGTCCGGCGGTGGCGAAGCGGTCATATCCGGTTCTCCGCATTAGTTTGCCACGAGGGGCAAAGGCCTGCTTGAGGGGCTGTGGGTAACTGCCGCCAGCGGACCCTAGCCGGTTGTGCAAACCGCGCGTAGAGTGAAGGCACCAAGCAGGTCCAGCAGGCCCGCGAACTTCGCTTCGCGGCTGGTCATCGGGAGGTTGTGATGGGTGATTTTCGTGCATACACCATGGAAGAGCGGGCCACGTACCTGGCCCCTTCATGCGATCGCTGCGGGCAGCACCGCCACATAGTGTGGGAGAAGGTCGAAGGAACCGAGACCTACCGTCCGCGTGATGCGGGGTGCTCCAATGAGGCCTGCACCGCCTAGCTAGCGCAGCGTGCGGGCAGGCACCGCTCACGAGCGGATGCCGAGACTTGCCGAGATGCGTGCCGAGGCGGCCGTGAGCACGGCTGCAATGTGGTTGCGATCGCGTTCCAGTGGCGGGTAGATGACTGCGATGGCCGCGGGCTTGCCCTGCGGGAGCACCAGCGGAACGGCAATCGAGGTCAGCCCCGGGATCACTTCGTCATGGCTGAATTCGAAGTCCTTGGCCGGGTGCTCCTGGGGATTGAGCATGGAACGGATGACCCGTCCCGGTGCGCCGTTGTCGATCGGATGGCGGGTGCCCGGGCGCTGGGCCACGGTGGCATCGGCGAGCCGGGGTTCTGCGGTGCTCAAGGTAACGGCTGCCTCGCCATCGAAGACGACAAGCAGCGCCGTCATCTGCAGCTCATCGGAGACGGTGGCCAGATGCGGTGCGGCCGCGGCCTGCAGGGACTTGGCGACGTTGCGCGCCAGCGCGCCCAGGCGGGCTCCCAATTCGAGCTCGCCTGCCGGATTGCGTTCCACGAATCCGTACTGCTCGAAGGTCTTGACCAGCCGGTAGGCCATGGAGCGGTGCACGCCTAGCAGTCCGGCGAGTTCCGAGACGCTCAGCGGCGTCGCGGATTCCCCGATCAGGGTCAGTGCCTCTAGCCCGCGGCCCAGGGTCTGCGAACCGCCTTCGGTGGTTTTGCTCATGTTCCAATCATTCCATCTGGCCTGCGCAGATGCCTGCCGCGCTGTTCCCGGTGTGATCCACGTCTTGCCTACAGCCTACGTGAAAGCTACGATTGTTTCTATAGTTAGGACAGTGTCGCAATTATAGAGACAATGAAGTTCAGCGGCACAGCGATAGGGGAGCCACATTATGCAGATTCACCACAGGGGATACGTTTCCGGGGATCCACGGGTCAAGGAAGCGGCCGGCTACGGCATCGACCGCGCCGAGCAAATTCCCGATGAAATGGATGTGCTGATCGTTGGAACAGGTCCGGCGGCCGCCGTGGTGACCGCGCAGCTCTCGCGCTTCCCGAGCATCAACGCCCGCGCCATCGAGATGCGCCCGGGCCGGCTCGACGTCGGCCAGGCCGACGGCATCCAGGCCCGCTCGGTGGAAACCTTCCAGGCTTTCGGCTTCGCCAACGAGGTTGTCGAAGAGGCCTACCGCAATGTCGAAATGTGCTTCTGGACCCCGGACCCCGAGAACCCGGCGAACATCAAGCGCCATTCGCGTGCTGCCGACGACTCAACCGGAATGAGCGAATTCCCGCACATCTACGTGAACCAGTCGCGCATCCTGGACTACTTCCTGCGTGACGCCGAACGCGCGCCGGGCAAAATCACCCCGGACTACGGCGTGGAATACCTCGGCTGCGAGATCGACCAGGACGCCGAATACCCGGTGTCCGCGCGCATCAAGTACGTGGCAGGGCCGCGTACTGGCGAAGAGCGAACCGTGAAGGCCAAGTACCTGGTTGGCGGCGACGGCGCGCGCAGCCAGGTGCGCCGCTCGCTGGGCCACAAGCTGCACGGCGATGCGGCCCTGCATGCCTGGGGCGTCATGGACGTCATGGTCAACACCGACTTCCCGGACATCCAGGTCAAATGCTCCATCCAGTCCCATGACGCGGGCAATATCCTGCTCATCCCGCGCGAAGGCGGCTACCTGGTCCGCTTCTACGTGGACCTGGGCGAGCTGACCGCCGAGGATGCCGGGGCCATCCGCAACACCCCGGTCGAGGAAATCGTGGCCACGGCCAACCGCATCATCCACCCGTACACCATGGACGTGAAGAACGTCGCCTGGTTCTCGGTCTACGAGGTGGCCCACCGCATCACCGACGGCTTCGACGACGTTTCCGATGAGGAGCGCGGCACCCGCTGCGCGCGCGCCTTCATCATGGGCGATGCCTGCCACACCCACTCGGCCAAGGCCGGGCAGGGCATGAACGTGTCCATCCAGGACGGCTTCAACCTGGGCTGGAAGCTGGCCGCCGTGCTCGAAGGCCGCGCCCCGGATGCGCTGCTGGATACCTACGCCGGGGAACGCAAAGTCATCGCGCAGAACCTGATCGACTTCGACAAGGAATGGTCCACCCTGATGGCCAAGTCGGTGGACGATTGGGAAGACCCTGACGAACTGGAGAAGTACTACACCAAGACCCAGGAATTCCCTGCCGGGTTCATGACGCAGTACACCCAATCGCCGATCACCGCCGGCCTGGAGCACCAGGATCTGGCCCCGGGCTTCCCGGTGGGCAAGCGCTTCAAGTCCGCCGAGGTCATCCGCCGTTCGGATAACCGCTGGCGCCACCTGGGCCACTTCCACGAGGCTGACGGACGCTGGCGCATCTACGCCTTCGCCGACGCGGCAGCACCGGCACTGGAGGGCACCGCAATGGCCGACTTCGCCGCCTGGTGGAGCGCCGATCCGGCATCGCCGCGCAACCTGTACACCCCGGCAGGCGGGGACGAGGATGCCGTTTTCGATACCAAGGCCATTTACCAGCAGGACTATACGCAGGTCGAACTGCATGATGTGCCCAAGGCCTTCCAGCCGCTGAAGACCCCGTACGGCCTGCACGACATCAACCAGGTATTCGCAGCCGGCCACGGCCGCGACATCTTCCGCGACCGCGAAATCAGTAAGAACGGCGCCATCGTGGTGGTCCGCCCGGACCAGTACGTCGCCGGGATCTTCCCGCTGGATGCGCGTGAGGAGATCGCCGCGTTCTTCGCCGGGAACATGCTTCCGGCCAACGGCTAGCAAACCCTAGTGGCTCTTTGGCCGCACCCTGCTGAACCATGGGTGCGGCCAAGGGGCCAAGCCTGCATAACGGCCGCCAAGCTGTCGCGCGCTGCTGGTAGCCTCGGGTGCATGAGCGCACTTTTCGACACTCTGCCGGTTCGCCGCATCACCGAACATCCCAAGGCACCCATGGATCGTTCCGACTGGGCCGCCCAGATCCCGGCGGTGCAGCAACTGCTTGACGAGGGCCTTGAACTGGGCCAGCTGACTGTGCTGGTGGGGGAAAACGGCGCGGGAAAATCAACGCTCGTCGAGGCGATTGCAGCGGCCTTTGGACTGAATGCCGAGGGCGGAACCCGCAACAGCATGCACCAGACCCAGCCCACCGAATCCGGGTTGTCCTCGCACCTGCAATTGGAACGCGGAGCCGGTGCGTCCAAGGCCGGAGTGTTCTTGCGCGCGGAAACCATGCACGGGCACTTCGCCTATCTGGGCTCCATCGGCTCGCGCGGAAAGCACAATTTCCAGAGCCATGGCGAATCCTTCGTCGAGTTCTTCACCGAGCGCTCGTATGTCAATGGGTTGTGGGTTTTCGACGAAGCCGAATCAGCGCTGTCCTTCAATGGCTGCCTCATGCTGCTCTCGCATATTGCAGATCTGCTGCGTTCCGGTTCCCAGGTAATTCTCTCCACCCACTCGCCAATTCTTGCTTCCTTGCCAGAGGCGCGAATCTATGAAATCGGGGAGTGGGGAATCCGCGAATCGGACTACGATGAGTTGGACATGGTGCGGAACTGGCGGCTTTTCCTGGATGCCCCGGGACGATACCTGCGCCATTTCAATGACTAGATTGCCGACGCAGCGTGGTCTTCGGTTAGAGCGGCGCTGCTAATTCCCCTAAGCTTTAAGCAACGGAAGACGAAGGGACGCACTATGGCCAAGAAGCGCTCAATTTGGGCTCGAATGTTCGGTATCGGCAAGGCTAACGCCAACGCCGCTTTGGATGCTCTGGAGGATCCGAAGAAGATGCTGGACCAGTCGGTTCGCGAATACACCAACAACATTGCCCAGGCCGAGCAGGCGGTTGCCCAGACCATCGGCAACCTGCGCATGGCCGAGGACGACCACGCCAAGTTCCAGCAGGAAGCCAAGGACTGGGGCAACAAGGCGCTGGCCGCGTCGAACAAGGCTGACGAATATTCTGCCGCCGGTGACAGCACCAACCAGCAGAAGTTCAACCAGCTGGCCACGGTGGCCATCCAGCGCCAGATGGACGCCGAGAAGCGCGCCAAGAACCTGGGATCCACGATCACCACCCAGCGTGATGTCGTGGCCAAGCTGAAGACCGGTCTGAACACCATGCAGACCAAGCGCCAGGAACTGGTGGCCAAGCGCGATGAGCTGGTGGCCCGCGCGCGCAATGCCAAGACCCAGAACCAGATGATGGACACCCTCAAGGCCCTGGACATCAACGACCCGACCAGCGAGATCAGCCGCTTCGAGCAGCAGATCCGCCAGGACGAAGCCAAGGTCCGCGGTGCGCAGGAACTGGCGGCCTCTTCCCTGGATGCGCAGTTCGCGCAGCTGGAAGACCTCGGTGCCGAGACCGAAGTTGATGCGCGCTTGGCAGCCTTGAAGGCCAGCAACGCCCCACAGGACATCCTCGAGGAAGCCGACGGCGCAGCGCAGATCGAAGCCGGCGCACCGCAGGTTTCCGAGATCGAAGCACGCCTGGCTGCCTTGAAGAAGAACCAGGCCTAGGTCCTAGTCACAGGCGCCAAAGCGTCCCTTCCCGGATCACTACTGATCCGGGAAGGGACGCTTTGCCTTTTTCGTGGGAACCGGGTCTAACGGCCAACCGATTCCTGGGCGGTGCCTGCTGGATGCAAGGTGGCACTGCCTGCGGAGACATCGATCGTGATCTTGTTAGGGGAGTTCGGATCGGTGGCGAGCAGGTTCTCGACGGATCCGGCGGCCGTATTCTGCCGCAGGTCGTAGGTGGCCTCGGGCAGTTCCAGCTCCAGCGAGCCGGCGCTGACACTGCCCTCGATGCTCTTGGGCGCCGTGCCCGAGAGTTCGCCAATGAGTTCGCCGGCCGAGATATCAAACCGGGCGCTTCGGACATTGTCCAGGCGCACCGTTGCTTCCCCTGCGCCCAAGTCGATATCGGCGGTGTGCGCGCTGCCGGTGAGGTTCAGCTCCCCGGCACCGACTTCAACCACCAGGTCCTTGTAGGCGCCGACTGCGTTGAAGGATCCGGCGGACAGCTCGAAGTCCGCATCCAGCCTTCCGTTGTCCATGGATTGCGGAAGCACCAGCGTTGCCTCGTTGTCGTCGAATCCGCAGCCGAAGAAGCAGAAGTTGTCCCAGGCATTCGGGGCTTCGACGATGAGCCGATCGCGCTCCCGATGCAGCTTCCAGCTCGCGGACTTGGCGCTTTTGACTTCAAGTGTTGCCTTGTCGGTGTCCGCAAAGACCAGATCGAAGCGTCCCGAGCTCGCCGAAACTTCCAAGGCGGTCACCCCGGAGACCTCTGCTTCGTGGACCGAATGCTCCCGGGAGACCGAAGCAAAGGCGCTGCGTGCTGTGGCGATGACCAAGGTGAGAATGACCAGCCCGCCGAGCACCGCGAGGATGATATTCAGCGGCTTGCCGTTGTTGGGTGGCGCCGGTGGGTTTGGCGGTAGCGGCATGGTTTGCGTGGTAGTCATGATCCTGTCCTGTCTGTGCGGTTGGTGCCCAGGGTTTCAATATGAGCCAGGGCTGCCAGCACGCGCCGGTTGCCCGTTCCGTCGGCTTCCAAGCCGAGTTTCTGGAAGATGGAAGTGATGTACTTTTCTACGCTGGCCTCCGAGAGGAAGAGCAGCGCGGCGATCGCCTGGTTGGATTTTCCTTCGGCCAGTGCGGCCAGGACTGTGCGTTCCCGGTCGGTCAGCTTCTGCATGCGGTCATCGTGATTGCGTCGAGTCAACAGCTGTGCCACCACTTCCTGGTCCAAGACGGTTCCACCACCTGCAATCTGCTCCAGCGAAGCAATGAACTCGCTGACATCCGCAACGCGGTCCTTGAGCAGGTAGCCGATCGCTCCGGACTGGGTGGAAATCAGTTCCGAGGCGTAGCGCTCCTCGACGTACTGGGAGAGCACCAGCACCGGCAGATCCGGATACTTCTTGCGCAGTTCCAGCGCCGCACGGATGCCTTCATCCGTGTAGGTCGGCGGGAGACGGACATCCAGGATGCAGATCTGCGGGAAATCATCGGCGGACGAGTTGTCCAGGAAATCCATCAGCCCGCTGGTTTCGGGCAAATCCGCGACAACATGGTGGCCGCTGTGGGCCAGCAACCTGACCAGCCCTTCACGCAGCAGGACCGAATCCTCGCAAATCAGTACGCGCATGGCACGTTCACCTCCACTGCAGTTGGCCCGCCCTGGGGGCTGTCCAGGCTAAAGGTGCCGCCGGCGGCGAGCACCCGATTATTGATTCCATCCAGGCCGCCGCCGGGGGTGATGCGCGCCCCGCCGGTGCCGTTGTCCTCGATGCGGGCCCACAGGCTTTGCTGGCCCTCATGCTCCCGGACCCTCACGGTGATCTGGCAGCGCTGGGCCCGCGAATGCTTGGCAGCATTGGTCAGCGCCTCGGCAATGGCGAAGTACACCGCCGCTTCGGCCACGCGCGGATAGCGCCCATTGAGCTGGATATCCAGGCCAACCGGGATATGCGAGCGGCCTGCGATAGCCGAGAGCGCCGCATCCAGTCCGCGGTCATCGAGTACCGACGCGTAGATTCCGCGGGTGAGCTGGCGCAGTTCGGTAATCGCGGACTTGGTTGAAGCATGGGCCTCGGCCACCAGTTCCTTGGCCTGGCGCGGATCGCTGTCGATCTGCTGGTGCGCAAGCCCCAAGGTCATGGCCACGGAGACCAGCCGGGGCTGGACCCCATCGTGCAGGTCGCGTTCGATGCGGGTGCGCTCCACCTCTGCGGCGCGCACCGCTCCTTCGCGCTGCACCGCAGTGGTGCGCACGCGTTCGACCAGTGCACTCTCGCGGGCAATAGAGCCGACGATTCCCACGGTGACCATCCGGTGCAAGAAAACCAAGCCGATAACCACTGCTATTCCCAGCAGCGCCGCCAGCACCAGCCAAGGTGCCTGGCTTACCGGGGTCTGGAGGCCCCATAGCCCGGGAACGGTTCCCAGCGGGTCGGCATTATCTGCCTGCAAGACCGGGGCGAAGGCAACGATGGACGAGCGCACGGCCATTTGCAGGGCAGTGAGCATCAGCGATCCGGCCAGGCAGGCGAAGAGCAAGCTTCCCAGCAGCGCCCACATGCGTCCGTTGGACACATTGCGTCCGAGCGAACGGACGTATTCGCCAAAGCCCTGACGGCGGCGAGGCCGCCAGGTCAGCGGAGCGACGTCCATGTCGTAGAGGTTGCTGATTCGAGTCAGCTCGAAGCGGGCCAGGCCGAAGAGCGCATAAACCAATCCGGCCAAGACGAGCAGACCCAAACCGAGGATCGGGGTCAGCGCGACGCCTACCGAGAGCCAGGCCAGCAGCAGCGAAAACAGGATGAGGCCGGCAGACCCGAACAATGCCATGTGCAGCAGCGTCATGCCCAATCTCAGCGGGGGACGGGCAGGTGCGGTGCCCGGTAGAACCTTAGGTGTCGAAGTCATACCTCAACACTAGAGCGCGCAGGTCAGCGCCAACACCGAGGGAACCGGAGTTCTTCATTATGGAAAACCCGAAGAATTTGCCTCCCAGGGTGCCCTTTGGGCTTTTCGGAGCGCAGGATGGACAGATGGACACGAACCAGGATCCGCAGGCGGCAGGAACAGCGCCCATCGAGATCAGGCCCCTGGCCGAAGAACGCATGGACGACTTCGCGACGGTAGTGAATCCGAGCCGGAGGCAGAAGCATTGCTGGTGCTTGTCGCACCGGATCGGTGCCGCCGAGATCAGGGAACGAGGCGCAGGGGACCGGTTCGCCGCCATGCGCTCACTGAGCACCGAGCCGATTGCCCCGGGAGTGATCGCTTATCGCGCAGGGGAACCGGTGGGCTGGTGCAGCATCGCTCCGCGATCGAGGATCCCACTGCTGGAAAAGTCCAAGCTCATCAGGCCCGTGGATGATCTGGAGGCTTGGAGCATCACCTGCATGGTGGTGCGCAGCGGCTACCGCCGCCAGGGCGTGAATCGGGAAATGGTCCAAGGCGCAGTGCAGTATGCGCGGGACCTCGGGGCGCCCGCGGTCGAAGCCTACCCCGTGGATCCGGCAGGGCGGATGGACCTGACCATGGCCTTCGTCGGAACCAGGAAGATGTTCGAGCAGGCCGGGTTCGAGGTCGTCGGGGTCAGCGACGCCCAGGCCAGCAGGATGCCCCGGCTGATCATGCGCA
>RCUF01000296.1_pt1 | contig 20239 bp, 2 predicted proteins | sample 2166311 | NCBI WGS metagenome assembly RCUF01 (sample SAMN09932608, study PRJNA488358) | compost metagenome | feature: garden; material: soil; isolation source: compost soil in 4-hydroxybenzonitrile-enriched culture | place: Germany: Experimental Botanical Garden Goettingen | collected 2016-01-27
TCTTCCTTGCACCGCTATTTCTAGTTTTGACACTAAACCTACTTTTGGAACAGCCCCTTCGTATATGAACCTATAATTATTTTTTTGCAGAATAAGCAAAAATGGAAACGATAAATCCGATGATCAGCAGCGCAATTGGTGATCCAATGAGGAGAAAGAGAGATGATGTCATACCTTCATAGGACGTTGTTCCGATTACAACAGGAATTTCTAGTCCAGCTATGGTTAGAATGAACAAAACGACTCCGACGATTAGTCCCAAAATTCCGAAAATTTTAAGGTATCTTGCTGCAAACGAACCGAATGATTGTTTATCCACTGATAAATACCTCCAATATTCATTGAATTAAGATGCCTCTAATTTCCCAAGCGTTCTAAGCTGAGCTTGTAAGATGGCTCCATGAAATATATGCCACGATAAGCAATCAAATTCCAATCGAAATATATTAATACCATATAATGGATTGTTTATTTTGATGCTATGTCAATAAACTTCGCATAAACAAAAGTGAAATTTGAAATTTTATCGTTTACATTCCAGATTCAGATTTCCAGTACATTCATTTAAAGGTGTAAATGAATGTTTATACCACGATAATAATGAATTAACACTCATGAATTAATATAATATTAACTTTTATGGTAAATATGAGATAAATTGAAAAAATATATTGAAATTCCAAAATATAAATATTATTGTAATATACGAAAGTTATATTTTAAAATAATACATTAAAGTAATTTATAGGAAAAACAATAGAGGGAGGGTTGGAACATCAAATGGATTAATATTAATTAGTACCCAATTTAATACAAATAATAACAAAAAATAATTTATTTACATAAATAAGAATTTAATAAAATTTATATTCTATTAACTAACATTTTACATCAATAGATTTCTAGCAATCTTATTTCCTCATCATTGGTCAAAGAGGTGAAAACGAAATGAGTCAAGCAGCATTGGTATTTCCAGGCCAGGGCTCACAATATGTAGGAATGGGCAAGTGGCTATTGGATAATTATTTTGAAGCTCGTGAGATCTTTGAAGAAGCAAATGAAATTTTAGGAATGGATCTAAGGGCGCTTTGCCTGGATGGAAGCTTGACTGAATTATCCCGAACGATGCATGCTCAGCCAGCAATACTTACTGTAAGCACGATAGCACATCGTTTCTACATGAACGAGATAGGAATACAACCAAGGTTCGTTGCAGGACATAGTCTTGGAGAATACTCAGCATTAGTTGCTGCTGGATCTCTGAGCTTTGGCAGCGCATTATACATAGTGCGTCAAAGAGGTCTGCTTATGGAAGAATCGGCTAAGGATGGAATCGGGATTATGGTTTCAGTAAAGGGAGTCAGAAAAGAGTGGATTGAACAGGTATGCAGGGAAATCACTTCGGATGAAGCTCCTGTAGTCGTGTCTTGCTATAACACCTCAAAACAATACGTTGTTTCTGCTCATCGCAGCTCTGCTCCCAAATTATTGGACATACTTGACCGAAATAAGGTGGGCCATGTGCCTCTAAATGTAAGTGGACCTTTTCACAGTCCTCTGATGCAGCAAGCTGCAGACAAGCTGTCGATCATTCTCGATCAATGTACTTTTCAAAATTGGAACTTTCCTGTCATTTCTAATTTAACGGGACGTCCTTATATTTCTCCACTCGATATTGCACATAGTTTGCTTTTACAAATGACTTGTCCTGTTATGTGGGAGCCATCGATATGCTTCATGAGTAAACAGAAGGTAAATTTATTAATCGAACTTGGGCCAGGCTCTGTTTTACGCAACATGATCAAAGATATACCAGTAAAGATTGAGGCGTTCGCTTTTGATAAAGAAGAAGATATAACTCGATTTAAGAATGACCATATGTTGCTCCATAAAAATACGAATTTTATTAACCGATGTCTTGCACTTGCTGTATCCACGCCAAATCAGAATGAAGCTGAAGACGAATATGAAGCGGGAGTGGTGCAGCCCATAAGAAAGCTGAAGCAAATCCATGCAGGATTTGAGCAGGACGGCGGGGTTTTGGCGGAGGAACAAAAGAGTGCGGCTTGCGAGCTAGTGCGCTGCATTTTACAGACAAAGGGACTTTCAGAAGGAGATATTGTTGGCAATATGAACGAATTGGTGCTTTCACTATGAAATTGAATCCTATTGCAGGGGGAAAGAGGAATGAAAGAAGTATCAACGTTAATAGAATTGCTGCAAAACAGGGCCCAGTTCGGCAATAAGGGCGTTACCTTTATTTCAGGTGACAAAGATGAGCTATATGAGCCTTATGGAGAGCTGTATCAACAGGCGTTGAAGGTGCTGCACCATCTTCAGGCCAAAGGAATCAAATCTGGAGATGAATTGATCTTACAGATTGAAGATAATCGGAATTTTATGCACGTGTTCTGGGGAGCTATACTGGGTGGAATTGTTCCTGTTCCGGTCAGCATTGGCAATAATGATGAACACCGGATGAAACTCCTGAAAATATGGAATATACTATCAAATCCTTGCATGGTTACAGAAAGAAAAGCATTCGAGCAGCTGAATAAATTTGTGCAAGAGATAGAGACAGATCAACAGGGACAGAAGATTGACGAGATAACAAAGAGAACATTCATAATCGATGAATTGAATGCAAGCTTGGCTGAAGCAAGTGGAGCGATCCATTATGCCAATCCTGATGATTTGGCCTTCATACAATTTTCTTCCGGCTCAACAGGCGACCCCAAAGGTGTAATGCTGACGCACGGGAACCTGATAGCTAACATCAGGGCCATAGCTAATGCCGCTCGCGTACTTCCCGACGATTCCTACATTTCATGGATGCCGCTTACACATGATATGGGAATGATCGGCTTCCACTTAAAAAGTTTATGGGCAAATATCCAACAATATATTATGCCGACCTCACTATTTATTCGCAGACCCTCAATTTGGCTAAAGAAGGCATCAGAATATCAAATTACACATTTAAGTTCTCCAAATTTTGGTTACAAATTTTTACTAGGGCAGTTCAAACCTGAAGCAGCATCAGATTGGGATTTATCACATGTAAAGTTTATATATAACGGTGCGGAGCCGATATCGGCGGAATTATGCGATGTATTCCTCGATGAAATGGGCAAATATGGTCTTAAACGAAGCGCCATGTATACGGTTTACGGCTTAGCAGAGGCCTCTGTTGGCGTCGCTATAGAGAGGTCGACAAAGGAATTCGTACGGCTGCATTTACAGCGCAAGTTCATGAATATAGGCGATCAGGTGGTAGAACTTGAGGAAGCAAGTAATCAAACCATTACATTCGTTAAAGTTGGTTTTCCAATAAATGATTGCCAAGTGCGCGTTTGTGACTCGGACAATCAACCTGTCCCGGATAATGTCATTGGTCGTATTCAAATAACTGGTTTGAACGTCATGTCAGGGTATTACAACAATCCGGAGGCGACTGCCAAAGCTTTTACACCTGATGGCTGGGTAATCACTGGTGATTTGGGCTTTATGCGAGATGGCGAACTTATTGTTACAGGGCGGGAAAAGGACATCATTTTTGTAAACGGTCAGAACGTATACCCTCATGACATTGAACGTGTTGCCGAGCAAGTAGACGGAGTGGATCTAGGAAAGGTAGCTGCATGCGGAGCCTATAACAAGCTGACTCAAAAGGATGATATTGTCGTCTTTGTTACACATACGAAATCACTTGATTTATTTCTGCCGATCAGCAAACGGTTAAAGCACCATTTGAACTCCTTTGGCGGTTGGGACATTAAGGATATTGTACCTATACGACGGATTCCCAAGACGACAAGCGGCAAGGTGCAGAGATACAAGCTGGCTCGAGAGTTTGAAGAAGGTAAGTACTCTGAGATGCTGGATTCTCTCAGCAAGCTGTACCAGCAAGAATGGGAGGAGAGACGTTCAGTACTTCCAAGAAACAAAGTTGAAGAGAAGTTGTTGAGCATCTGTAAGCAATTGCTTCATGTTGAAGGAATCGGAACCGAAGATAGCTATTTTGATATCGGTGCTAGCTCACTTCAGCTTGTTCAGATTGCCGAGCAGATTGAAAAAGAATTTGGTGTACCGATCAACATCTCCGATTTGTTCTCTTATCCGAACATTGCGAGATTAGCACAATTTATTGCAGAGGGAGACACCAACGACAAGGAATCGACTGAAGAAGCCTCCTCTGATGTGAAGAGCGACGGTTCAAAGGATCGAGATATCGCCATTATCGGGATTTCAGGTAAGTATCCAATGGCCAATCACTTAGAAGAATACTGGAGCAATTTGGCTGAAGGCAGGGACTGTATTCGAGGTATAAATGCTCAGCGACAGCAAGATGTAAATCATTATCTGTCAAATATCAATATGCAGGGCCGTGAGATTCGTATTGTAGAAGGCGGTTATCTGGATGAAATCGACAAGTTTGATTGTGGATTTTTCAAGGTGACACCTAAGGAAGCCAGTCTGATGGATCCAAACCAGCGTTTATTTCTACAGACAGCCTGGAGCGCGCTTGAAGATGCAGGTTATAGTGGAAAGCATTTGAAAGGCAGCAGGGTAGGTGTGTATGTCGGTTTTTCCAAATCGAGCTTCGAGTACGAACGGTTGCTAACAGAAGTAAGCCCGGGTCAGCTGCCCAACTTCGCGATAGGTAATCTATCGTCGATTATTCCGAGTCGTATCTCTTATTTGCTTGATTTAAAGGGACCTGCAATCACTGTTGATACGGCTTGCTCATCATCGCTTGTAGCGGTTCATCTGGCTTGTCAGGCCATACGCAATGGAGATTGTGAAATGGCGATTGCGGGTGGAGTAAAGACGATACTGCTTCCAATCAAGGCAGGTATTGGTATGGAATCGTCAGATGATCGGGCGCGTGCTTTCGACGACAGCTCGGATGGAACCGGTTGGGGTGAGGGCGTTGGCGCTGTCATGCTGAAACGTCTCAGTCAGGCTGAGTTAGATGGGGATAATATCTATGCAGTGATTAAAGGGAGTGCAATTAACCAAGATGGAAGCACAGTGGGCATATCTGCTCCTAATGCTTCGGCGCAGACGGATGTGATTTTACAGGCTTGGAAGGATGCACAGATTGATCCGAAGACAATTAGCTATATTGAGGCGCATGGTACTGGCACAAAGCTTGGTGATCCGATAGAAATTGATGGTATTGCGAAAGCGTTCCGCCGCAAAAATGTTACGAAGAAGAATTTTGTCGGGATAGGGTCAGTAAAAACAAACATCGGTCATCTGTATGAGGCTGCCGGTGTGGCAAGTCTTTTAAAGACCGTAATGGCATTGAAGCATAAACAAATTCCGCCATTAGTCCATTTTGAAAAGCCGAATCGCAACATCGCTTTTGAGGAATCACCGGTTTATCTGAATACGAAGCTATCGCCATGGAAGACGCAGGACGGAGTGCCTCGCCGCTGTGGGATCAGTTCATTTGGCTTTAGTGGGACGAACTGTCATGTGATTGTTGAAGAGTACGTAGCTCCGAAAATTGCAGATTCAGTGGCAGACGCTCTGTGTATTTTCACGTTGTCAGCAAGATCGGAAGCAGCTTTGAAGGAGCTGGCTGAAGGATACGTTCAAATGCTGAATCGCCATGATCTAAAGGAACTGGCGCTAAGCGATATATGTTATACAGCTTCAACTGGAAGAGTGCATTGGCCGCATCGGATAGCGATAATTGCTTCGAATTCTGATGAGCTGCGAGAACAATTGCTTCAGCTGAACACATCTGGTCCGTCCGGTTCTTGCGTATTTGCCGGGGTGCATCGGGTAACTTCTGATACAAACCAGAGTAAGTCTGATGGCGTCTTGACCCAGCAGGAGATTGAGGTATTAAGTGAACGAACCTCTGAATTAATAGAGGCTGTGAATGAATTGAAGATTGCTAGATTGCTAGAGTCTTCAGACATGATAGATAAGCTTAGTAAGCTTTGTGAGTTGTATGTCCAGGGCGCTCGGGTGAATTGGAGGGCTCTATATCGAAAAGGGGAAAATAAACGTATTCCTCTTCCGACCTATCCTTTTGAGCGCAGACGCTGTTGGATTGACTATATTGTTGAATCTTCCAATACCATATCAATTGGCACGAACGAGCAGTATACATTGACGAGGGAGCCTGAGATCGCCATGAGTGTTAATCAAATGACAAAAGCTGAGCGTAATGAACAGAGTGAATACGTACTTCAGACACTTAAGCAGATGATTCAAAATGTTTCGCACTTAGAGCTTAGTGAAATTGATGATCACACGCACTTTCTGGAAATGGGTCTGGATTCTATCAATTTAATGCAAGTCAGTCAGAATATTAAGGATACCTTCCATTTGGAAATTCCAATGAATGTTTTCTTTGAATCGTTGACATCGATTAATAATTTGGCAGCGTATGTCCAGGCACAGCTCCCGGAGCAGGAAATCGTTCCAGCTCTAGTCAAAGTGAATGGTGACATGGGAGTAGTTAGTACTGCCGGATTGGAGCAAAATCAGCGTGAGCTGCAGCCTGTTGCAAGTTATGCAGTAGCCAATAGCGGATTGTCGAATCCATCGGTTCTTCCAGTGTCGGAGCGAGCCAATTTTACTCAGCCTATCGGAGGCTCGTCAGTAGAACAAATTGTAGTAGAGCAACTTCATCTTATGTCACGGCAGCTTGATTTACTACAAAATAAGCCGGTTGATAGTGCAAGAGTGTCTGAACGATTTGTGGCATCAACTGAAGAACTCAAGAGTGAGGCCATTCATTCAGCAAGTGTGACATTAGTGCAATCACCACCTGAGATCATTCCAACTGAGATAAAGGATGGAGACGGAGGGAAGCCCTTTCAGCCATACCGTCAAATTGATGTCAAAGCTAAAGAACAATTGACCGACAGACAGGAACGACATATACAGAAATTAATGGAAAGCTACACTGCGAAAACGATAAAGACTAAAGAATACACTCAGCAGTATCGTGATGTCTATGCGAATAACCGTAACGTTGCAGGGTTTCGACCTGTTTTGAAGGAGATGGTGTATCAGATCATTTCCGAGAGAGCTGAAGGCTCCAGGATGTGGGATCTCGATGGAAATGAATATATTGATCTAACCATGGGTTTTGGAGTTAATTTATTTGGTCATAAGCCTTTGTTTATAAAGGATGTGCTTCATAAAGAGCTCGATAACGGTATGTGTGTGGGACCCATGTCCAACTTGGCCGGAAATGTAGCTGAAGCTATATGTAATATGACGGGGGTTGAACGTGTAGCGTTCTACAATTCGGGGACAGAAGCTATTATGGTCGCTTTGCGACTGGCCAGGGCAGGTACGGGACGGTCCAAGGTCGTTATTTTTGCAGGGTCTTATCACGGTACTTATGACGGAGTGTTGGCTCTGGCTGGACAAAACCATCAAGCGATTCAGATGGCGCCTGGTACATTGCCTAATATGGTAAAAGATATTGTTGTACTGAACTATGGATCTAAACAGTCACTTGAATACATTCGCACTCATGCACATGAATTGGCGGCCGTTCTGGTAGAACCAGTACAGAGCCGTAGACCTGATTTGCAGCCGAAGGAATTTTTGACGGAAATTCGTGCGATCACAGAGGCATCTGGCACAGCTTTGATATTTGATGAGGTGATTACGGGCTTCCGTATTCATCCAGGGGGAGCACAGGCCTGGTTCGGGATTTCTGCGGATCTGGTTACCTATGGAAAAGTTATTGGTGGAGGGCTTCCAATCGGTGTAGTCGCCGGAAAGTCCTACTTTATGGATTCGATCGATGGTGGTACGTGGCGGTTTGGGGATGATTCCTATCCACAGAACGAGAATCGCAGGGTTTTTGTAGCAGGTACTTTCTGTCACCATCCACTTGCTATGACAGCAGCATTGGCCGTCTTAAATGAAATTAACAATAATGGCGGTAAACTGCATGAAGAGTTGAATCAACGGACAGCTTCACTAGTAAGCAGGTTAAACAGCTATTTCGAATCCGAGCAGGTGCCGATCAAGATGGTTCACTTTGGTTCGTTGTTCCGCTTCGTGCTGAAAGGCGATTTAGAGTTATTCTACTACCACTTGCTTGATAAAGGTATTTATGTTTGGGAAGGACGTAATTGCTTCCTCTCAACAGCTCATTCCAATGAGGATGTTGAACGGATCATTACGGCCGTAAAAGAATCGGTTGAGGAACTGAGAGAAGGTGGCTTTTTGCCTCAGCCTCCCAATCCCAATGGGCCTAATGGACCCAAGGGACAGGTTGAAAAGCAAATCGGCGTATCCAGTGAACAGAAGCAGATGTGGATCGCTTCACAAGCTTCAGCAGAGGCGAATGCAGCGTTCAATCAGACAGCTGCGCTCAAGATGATCGGTCGATTGCAGGTAGACAAGCTGCAAGAGGCAGTAACAATACTCACTGAACGACATGAGGCTCTTAGAACAGTTATTGATGAAACCGGAGAATGTCAGATTATATTGCCCTCCATACAAGTTAATCTTCCGCTCACAGACTGCTCTATCAGAAATGGTGAAGAAAAAGAAGCGTGGGTTCAGCAATGGATGAAGGAAGAAGCGGGTCGTCCATTTATTCTTGATTCACGATCTCCGTTGTTTCGGATACAGCTGCTGCAATTTGCAGCAGGAGAGGTAATCACCGTAATAACAATGCATCATATTGTTCTGGACGGCTGGTCCATCAGCGTATTTGTTATGGAATTGGAGCAGGTATATTCTGCGCTGTGCAAGGGAGAGACATGGTCTCTCCCTACTCCCGCGCAATTTAGTAGTTTTTTAGGCTGGCAGGAGAAGCAGAACACCTCAGCCGAGATGGTGGAGACGGTTCAATATTGGGAAAGCAAGCTGAACAAACCGATCCCGGCGCTTCAATTTCCATCCAGCGGAAAACTGTCCAAACCGTCGTTCCGAGGCGAGCGGATTACACAAATGATCGATCCGGTGCTAACGGCTAAATTAAAGGAGCTTAGCATCAGGTTCAAAAACAGCCTGTTTGTGACAATGCTGGGCTCATTCCAGTTGTTTCATCATCGACTAACTTCCCGAAAGCATTTTGTTATTGGTATCCCAACAGCTGGTCAGGCACAGACGGGCAACTATTCCATGACAGGAAATTGCGTTAATCTGCTTCCTGCGATTACAGAACTAGAAGGTAATGAAACTGTAGAGGAGTTTTTTAGCGGGGTAAAAGGGATTATGGCGGGGCTGGATCGATATCAAGCGTACCCGTTCTCTTTTGTAAGTGAGCAGCTGGCATATCTTCCTGTGTTAAACATTTTATTTAATATGGATAGACCGCTACGGAAATTAAGATTTCATGAGCTGGAGACGGAGCTGCTTGCAAATCCGGTACAGTATGTGAACTATGATCTGTTTTTGAATGTACTGGAAGTGAAGGATGGAATAAGACTGGATTTTGATTTCCGACCTGATATCATTCGACCTGAAATCATGAGCTTGTGGGTAGAAAGCTACATTCATTTATTGCGTACTCTAGTTGTCGTAAATCCTGACCACACGCTGATTGGAGAATTGTCGCTTCTGACGAATGAACAACGGAAGCAGTTGTCTACAATTTGGGAGAGACAGGAGATGGAAGTATGTGTTATGGACTCCTATTTCCAGCCTGCGCCTATAGGCACAGTTGGAGAAGTATTTGTCCGTAATCAAATTTCTGAAACTTGGAACAGAACCGGAGAACTGGCTATTTGTACTCCTGAAGAGGGTTTGGAAGTATGGGGTTATAGTGATCGGATCGCTTGCATTCAACATTATGATGTTAGTCTAGATCAATTAGAGCAGACACTACTTGAGGTTTCTCCCATATCAGGTTGTGCGGCTGTGTATTACGTAGAGGAGACAAAGGCTGGCTTGACGGTATTTGTTGAATCTTTAACCAATTCGGCTAATCCAGATCCAGTTAAGTTAAAGGCGATTTGGACGGAAAATGTACCGAGTTATGCTCTGCCTAAACGGATCATCGTAATGGATCAGTTACCACGTACATCAAATGGTGAAATAGACTATGCTTCTTTGCCAGATCCAGCTGAACTAATCCAGCCTGTCCTGGAATATGTCGCACCTAGAGGAGAACTGGAAATTCAACTGGCTGAAATATGGCAGGAAGTTTTGAATACGAATGGAATTGGAGCGTTGGACGATTTTTTTGCTCTTGGTGGTCATTCCCTGCAGGCCATGGTTCTCCTATCCCGTATTTCCAGGGAAATTGGCGTGACAGTTCCGTTAAGGCTGATTTTTGATACCCCGAATGTGCGCGAAATTGCAAGATATGTTGGAGAGCAGCTTGGAACAGGTGCAACAATGTACAGTGAAATTGCTCCGATAAGTAAACAGGAGATCTACCCGGTGTCTTCTGCACAAAAACGTATGTACGTCATGCATCAATTCGAAGGACACGGAGTCACCTATAACATATCAGGTATGTTGAAATTGAAGGGACCACTAGACAGGCGGAGACTGGAGGAGGCTTTTGCAACCCTTGTACAGCGCCACGAGGCAATGCGCACCTCATTTATAGAGACTGAAGGCGGGTTAATGCAGCGTATTGCTGATCATGTCATGTTCACTATTGAAGACATCGCCAGCGATGAACATTCACCAGAAGCTGCGATAGAAGCCTTTATTCAACCATTTGATTTAGACGTGGCTCCACTCATTCGCGTAGGATTAATGCGAGAAAACGAGCAAAACCATACGCTGCTTCTTGATATGCATCATATTATTGGGGATGGAATTTCGGTTCAGGCGATCCTTCAGGAATTTGCGGATTTGTATGAAGGAAAAGAGCTTTCTGATCTACGCGTGCAGTATAAGGACTACTCGGCTTGGCATCAAGAGTGGATGAACACAGAAGCTTACGCCTCTCAGGAGAGCTATTGGCTTGATCAGTTCAAAAACGGGGCAACTGTGTTAGAGCTTCCTTATGATTATTCCCGACCGGCAGTACAAAGCTTTAAAGGTAATCTTCTGTTTTTTTCAGTCACAAGCGAGTTGAAGGAGCACCTGCAGCAGCTGGCCAAGGACAGTGGAGCGACGATGTATATGGTGCTGTTAGCCGCGTATTTTGCTCTTCTCCATAAATATAACAAGCAGGAGGAAATAGTCGTCGGAACTCCGGTTGCCGGACGAAATCACCCAGATAGTGAAAACATGATCGGCGTATTTATCAATACGTTGGCTTTGCGTTGTTCTATTCATGAAGCTATGAGCTTCCGTAAGCTGCTGGAACAGGTGAAGCTGACAGCATTGTCTGCATTCGAAAACCAAAATTATCCATTTGAAGCTTTGGTAGAAAGTCTTAATATCCCAAGGGATCTAAGTCGAAATCCACTGTTCGATACGATGTTCAGTTATGTGAATGACCCGGATACCTTCCAAATGGGTGATCTGCTCTGTACCGTGGAGGAGGCTAAGAAAAATATTTCAATGTTCGATCTGTCTCTAGAGGCGATGGAATACGATAACAGGCTGATTTTCAAGCTTGAGTATGCTGAACATCTGTGGAAGCGATCAACCATCGAACGGATATCCGGACATTATCTTGAATTGCTGGCGGACATTATTTTACATCCGGACGTTGCTTTGACTCAGTTGAATTTGCTAACTACAGGTGAGAGAAAGCAGTTGATTGAGGAATTTGATGTATATACAAGAACAGATGAAATAGATGTGCCATTCCATACTTTCATTGAGGCGCAGGCTGCAAAAACACCGGATCATACAGCGGTCGTATATCTGGATAAGCAGTTGACCTATCGCGAACTCGATAATACTGCTAATAGACTGGCACGATCATTGATTTCGGCTGGAATTGGGCGCGAATCCATAGTTGGGATTTTGGCAGACCGCTCGGTAGAAATGGTTATTGCTATTCTTGCTGTGTGGAAGTCTGGGGGAGCTTATGTTCCGATTGATCCTGAATATCCGGAAGACAGGATTCAATTCATGCTGGAGGATAGCGGGGCCAAAGTATTGATCACGCAATCTTGGTTGACTGAACGTGTTGCAGCCTTGACTCAGCAGCAGGATAAATCATCTGCTTCAATCATTTGTCTTGATGACATCAAGGCATATGATAGCGATGATTCCCCATTGCCTAACCGTAATGAAGGGCATGATCTCGCTTACGTGATCTATACATCAGGAACGACTGGACGACCAAAAGGGGTCATGGTCGAGCATCGAAGCCTCGTTAACACGGCCTACGGCAACAGAAGAGAATATCGTTTGAATGAATTTCCGGTAAGATTGCTGCAATTAGCGAGCTTCTCTTTTGACGTGTCCATAGGAGATATAGCTAGAGCTTTATTTAATGGCGGAACGATGGTCATTTGTCCTAAAGAAGACCGGATTGATCCAACACGTCTGTATGACTGGATTCACGATTGGAAAATCACCTTGTTCGAATCACCACCGGCTCTTGTTGTACCTTTTATGAATTACATTGCTGAGCAGGGACTTGAGATTGATTCGTTGGAATTGCTTATTGTAGGCTCCGATGCTTTCAGTGTTGGAGATTACCGCATGTTAAAACAAAGATTTGAAGCATCAATGCGCATTATTAACAGTTATGGCGTTACTGAGGCGGCTATTGATTCCAGCTTATATGATGAACCGATGGATCGTCTGTCACAGACAGGCAGCGTGCCTATTGGTAAGGCTACGGTAAATGCACGATTCTATATTCTTGATTCGTCACTTAACCCGGTTCCTGTTGGGGTCCCTGGTGAATTATGTATTGGTGGACCAGGTGTAGCCAGAGGTTATTTGAATCGACCAGAGCTGGACGCTGAGAAGTTTATAGCAAATCCGTTCATACCGGGTGAAAGACTGTATCGGACTGGCGACCTTGCCCGCTGGATGGTAGATGGGAATGTTGATTTTATTGGGCGAATGGATCACCAGGTCAAGATTAGAGGCTACCGCATTGAGCTCGGTGAAATCGAAACAAGAATTGTTGATTTGGAACAGGTTCACGAAGCGATTGTGATAGCTCGATCAGACGATACTGGCGGCAATTATTTATGTGCTTATATTGTGCTCAATTCAGAATATGACGAGACGATACTTTCGGCGCTTCGTGAAGAGTTGGCTAATCAGGTTCCTAATTATATGGTTCCTGCGTATTTCATTAGCTTGGATCGTCTACCCTTGACACCAAATGGAAAGCTGGATCGTAAAGCGCTGCCTGTGCCGACAGGGCCTATGATGTCTGCTGCGGAATATGTTGCGCCTCGCAATCAGGTGGAAGAAGCATTGGCAGGTGTATGGCAGTCTGTTCTTGGCATGCCAACCATCGGAATCAACGATAATTTCTTTGAATTGGGCGGCGACTCTATTAAGTCACTACAGGTTATCTCCCGTTTGTTACAGGCTGGTTTTAAGTTGGAAATGAGAGATTTATTCCAGTTCCCAACGATTGCCTCGCTTAGCCCATATATTCGTGCTGTAACTAAAAGAGCGAATCAGGGGGAAGTAACAGGGGAAGTCAAGCTGTCGCCTGTTCTTGCATGGTTTGCCCAACAGAAGAACGTGGATAACCACCACTATAATCAAGCAGTTGTTCTGCACCGTGAGGAACGTTTTGATATTGAAGCTTTGAAAGCAGCGATGTCTGCAATTACGGTTCATCATGATGCGTTAAGACTTGTGCTTCGTGGGACTGAAGGAGACTATAAGGCGTGGAATCGCAGTGTGAATGAAGGGGATTCCTATACTCTGGAAGTTATTGATCTCGAGGCAATCTGTGATAAGGATCAATTGGCTGAAACTATTGAAGAGAATGCTACCCGGATTCAAAGCACAATAAATCTGACGGATGGACCGCTTGTTAAGCTGGGCTTATTTCGATGCTATGACGGCGACCATTTGTTGATAGCCATTCACCATCTTGCCGTGGATGGAGTGTCCTGGAGAATTTTGTTCGAGGATTTGGGAACCGCTTATGTCCAGGCATTAAATGGACAGTCAATCCGTCTGCCGCACAAATCGGACTCATTCCAGCTGTGGGCAGCAAAGCTCGAGGATTATGCCAGCAGTCAGGAGGCGGCTGCTGAAGCAAAATACTGGGAGGAGATGGAATCCAGTGCTTTCAGTCCGTTGCCGCGGGATATGCAGTATGATCAACCGCTCAATAGCAGCACGGATTTGTTGACACTCACTTGGTCAAAAGAAGAAACGGAGCTGCTATTGAAGCATGCGCATCGCGCTTATAACACGGAAGTAAATGATCTGTTGCTGGCTGCTTTAGGTCGAGCCTTAACGTCCTGGTCAGGTCTGGAACGTGTAAGGGTTAATTTGGAGGGGCACGGACGCGAGGAGATTATTCCGGATATAGATATCACTCGTACGATAGGTTGGTTTACAAGCATGTACCCGGTCATTCTTGAGGGCTCCGGTGAAAGTGATCATGATCTGGGTCAATACATCAAACGGACAAAGGAAATGCTGCGAGCGATACCTAGAAAAGGAATCGGGTATGGTATTTGGAAGTATTCTAGTGAACGATCAAAAAGAGCTGAAGTCGCATCTGATCCTGAAATCAGCTTCAACTATTTAGGGCAGTTCGATCAAGATTTTGAGGGAAGCGGATTAAAGGAGTCCAATTTCGGGACTGGAGAGACTGTTAGCACAAATGCACCTATTGAGCATGCTCTTGATCTGAACGGAATGATTACCGGCGGGCAGTTTACGCTGACAATTGGCTACAGCAAACAGCACTATTATCGGGAAACCATAGAGCGGTTTGGCAGTGAGCTGCAGAACAATCTCCATCAGATTCTGATGTATTGCGCAGCACAGGAGCATCCTGAATTGACACCGAGCGATGTTGCAATGAAAGGACTGTCAGTGGAGGAGCTCGATCTCTTGGCAGCACAAACAGCGCATATCGGTGAGCTGGAGAACGTATACATGCTGACTCCAATGCAGAAAGGTATGATGTTCCATTACCTGATGGATCCGGAGTCTGGTTTCTACTTCGAGCAAATGAAGCTGGACGTTACCGGAAATTTTGACCCGGAAACATTTATCAGTAGCTTTAATCATTTGGTACAGCGACATGAAGTACTGCGGACAAGCTTTATCACTGGCTTAACGAGTGAGACTGTTCAGGCTGTATTCAGGGATCGCAGTGTCGGGTTGCATTACGAAGATATCAGCAACTTGACCGAATCTGAACAGCATTCATATATTGCTCGTTATGAAGCAGAGGATCAAAAGAAAGGATTTGATCTGTCCAGTGATTCTTTGATGCGGCTCTGCGTACTTCGCACGGGTGAAGACAACTACCACATTGTGTGGAGCTACCATCATATTTTGATGGATGGCTGGTGTATCGGCATCGTCATGGACGAATGGTTTAATTATTATCGGTTTTTACGCAATGGAAAAACGCTTGAGCTGCCGGAAGCCTATCCGTACAGCCGCTATATTCAATGGCTTGAAGAGCAGCCAATAGAGGAATCACTGCAATACTGGAGATCCTATTTAGCCGATTATGAAGAATTGGCGACCATTCCTTCACCTTCTAACAGGAACAGAAAGCTAGAGGAATACAGTTATGGTGAACTAAGCCTGACCTTTAGTGAATCTGAGACAGCTCTGCTGAAGGCAGCAGCGGATCGTCACACGGTTACGTTTAGCAATCTGTTTTTAGCTGCGTGGGGGCTCGTGCTGGGAAGGTACAACGGGACTGATGATGTTGTTTTTGGTAATGTGGTTTCCGGTCGGCCGACGGAAGTTCCTGGTGTGGAACGGATGGTAGGGCTTTTCATTAACACTGTTCCAGTGAGAGTGAAGCTGTCGGATACAGAGACATTTGCCGAGCTAATGAAAAAGCTGCAGCAGGAATCATTACTGTCGCAAAGCAATCATTATTGCCCATTAGTTGATATCCAGGCTCAATCCGTATTAAAGCAACAGCTTTTTGATCATATAGTCGTTTTCGAGAATTATCCATTGGAAGAAGTAGCTTATTCCGTCGATTTCGATCTGGGCTTTGATATTAAAGAGGCTAGTGTATCCGAACAGACGAATTACGATTTTAACTTAAGTGTAGAAACGGGACCACGATTAACAGTAACACTTTCGTACAACCAAAATGTGTATTCAGCAGAAGCAGTTGAAAGAGTTAAGGGCCATTTGCACTCAGTCCTTACTCAGGCATCGGTTAGGCCGGAAATGTCAGTAACTGAATTTGACTTGCTAACTGTTGAAGAAAGAAATCAGTTATTGAACGTGTTCGCCGGATCTGTAGCTGAACGAACAGAGGATACCTTCCACAGATTGTTCGAAGCACAAGCTGCTCAAACGTCAGATCGTGCTGCAGTCGTGTTCGAAGGAGTAACTCTATCGTATCGTGAGCTGAACGAGCGTGCGAATGTGCTGGCCAGACTGCTTAGATACCGAGGTGTAGGACGCGAGAATATTGTCGCCATTCTGATTGAGCGTTCAGCTGCAATGGTCGTAGCTGCTTTAGCAGTAATGAAAGCGGGCGGAGCATATCTGCCAATCGATCCGTCGTATCCGCAGGAACGGATTGCATATATGCTCTCCGATAGTAAAGCGGGAATTCTTTTGTCTCAGGGCGGTCTGCTTGAGGGGCCTTTTGATGGAGTAAATATTGATGTGACTCTATTGTCTGGCGAAAGCGACAAATGGATGCAGTGGTTAAGTGAGAGGGAGCAAGAGCTTCAGGGAGACGCTCATCTACTCAACGTCTCAGACCTTGAACATGTTAATGAAATAACAGATTTGATTTATGTCATTTATACATCAGGAACGACAGGGAATGCCAAGGGCGTTATGATTGAGCACCGAAGCTTTGTTAATACAGGCTGGAGCTTCCGTTATGATCACCGGCTCTGTGATTTCGATGTGAAGCTGCTGCAGTTGGCGAGCTACTCCTTCGACGTATTTGCGGGCGATTTGGCTCGGACCTTCTTGAATGGGGGGACGATGGTTATTACTCCGCAGGAGGTAAGGATCGATCCGTCTGCAATTGCGCGTTATATTGTACAGCACAAGATTACGGTATTGGAATCGACGCCGGTACTGGTCATTCCATTGATGAAATACATTTACGAGAATGATCTTGATATCAGCTCTCTCAAACTATTAATTACGGGTTCAGACAGCTGTAGTGTGAAGGATTACCGCGATCTGCTAGAAAAATTCAACGGACGTATGCGCATCATGAGTACTTACGGAGTAACTGAAGCGTCCATTGACTCAAGTTATTACGAGCCGGCGGTTGATGAGCTTCCTGATGCGGGTAATGTTCCGATCGGACGGCCGTTGAGTAATCAACGATTCTATATCGTGGATGAGAAGTTTCAGCCCGTTCCTATCGGCGTGCTTGGTGAGTTATGTATTGCGGGCGCCGGGGTTGCCCGTGGCTATTTTGGACGCATGGAGTTGACGGCTGAGAAGTTCGTGGAATGTCCATTTGAATCTGGCGTTATGATGTATCGCACTGGTGATTTAGCAAGATGGTTACCGGACGGACAGGTTGATTTTGTGGGGCGCCTCGATTTTCAGGTGAAGATCAGAGGTTATCGGGTAGAGCTTGGTGAGATCGAAACGGCGTTGCTGAAATTCGAACAGGTTAAACAGGCAGTTGTAACCGACCGAATGGATGGCAATGGGCATAAATACTTGTGTGCCTACCTGGTTGCTAATAGTGGACACCTTCTTGATCATGCTGCACTACGAAAAACATTGGCCGAAAGATTGCCTGATTTCATGGTTCCTGCCCAGTTCATGCAATTGGATGAAATTCCGCTTACTCCTAACGGCAAAGTCAATCGTAAGGCATTGCCGAAGCCGGAGGGAGATCCAGCGACATCGTCGCCATATATTGCACCACGTAATGCAACAGAAGCAATTCTGGCAAGAATCTGGCAAGAGGTATTAGGAATCTCTCGAGTCGGAATTGATGATCATTTCTTTGAATTAGGTGGACACTCACTAAGCTCCATGCTGCTGTTGAATCATATAGCAAAGGAATTTAAGACTGAGCTAGCGCTGCGAGATGTGTTCACAAGACCGACGATTCGTCAACTCTCAGAAATGATCCTGCTATCAGAAAAAAGCGAATACACTTTGATCGAGCCAGTTGAGGAAAATGTATTCTACCCAGTCTCCTCTGCGCAGAAGCGCTTGTTCGTTATTCATCAACTAGATACGGAAGGCACGGCATACAACATGTGTGCAGCACTGCTGATGACGGGACCGATTGATCAGAAGAAGCTGGGAGCAGTATTTAATCAGATGATCCAGCGCCATGAATCGTTCAGAACTTCATTTGAGCTGTATGACGGCGAGCCAGTGCAACGCGTGCATAAAGAGGTTTCTTTTGAACTCAAATATAGTGAGCTTGATGCTGCTGCAGTAAGTGAAATTGCGGTTACAGTAGCGGAGGCAGAACGAATAGATCCAACAGCTCAAGCGCTTGATGTTATTAATGAATCACAGAAGTTTTTTGAGAGGGTCGTTACTCCGTTTGTTCGTCCATTCGATCTGGGTGAAGCGCCGCTTCTCCGTTCTGAGCTAATGAAAATCGCTGCGGATAAGCACTTGCTGCTAGTCGATATGCATCACATCATTACAGACGGTATGTCTGTTGAAGTGTTCGTTGAGGAGTTCAGCAGGCTGTATGCAGATGAAGAGCTGCCTGAGCTGCGTATTCAATACAAAGATTATGCCGTATGGCATAACAAATTCCTTAAGCAGGAGCGGATGAAACGGCAGGAAGAGTTCTGGATAGATCAGTTCCGTGGTGAAATACCGATGCTGAATATGCCAACCGATTACTTGCGGCCTGGCGTTCAGAGCTATGAGGGAGAACAATTATTTTTTGAGCTTGAATCTCATTTGACCGAAAAGATACGCAAGCTGTGCTCGGAAACCGGAGCAACACTGTTTATGGTGCTTTTCACGGCTTACAATGTTCTTTTGCATAAATACTCGGGTCAAGATGACATTGTCGTGGGTACGCCTGTAGTGGGAAGACCACATCATGATCTTCAAAACATCATTGGAATGTTTGTTAACACACTGGCGTTGCGCAATTATCCTGAGAATGATAAGACATTTGCCCAATTTTTAGCCGAGGTCAAGGAAAACTCACTGCAAGCTTTTGAACATCAAGAGTATCAGTTCGAGGAATTGCTGGAACAACTGCAAATTCGTCGGGATGCCAGTCGAAATCCATTGTTTGATACTATGTTCGTGTTGCAGAATACCGGGATGAAGCAGATTGAGATTGAAGGGGTAACCTTTGAACCTTATGATTTTTCAACTGGGATATCGAAGTTTGATCTTTCTTTGAATGTTGAAGAGATCGGCGAGAAGCTCCTTGTGAATTTTGAGTACTGCACCAAGCTGTACAACGCAGAAACAATCAACAGATTATCACGTCATTGGATCGAAATATTGACAACGATCGTCGAACATAAAGAAGTAAGGCTTGCAGACATTGTGATGATTACAGAAGAAGAAAAAAGTCAGATTATCGATTTGTTCAACGATACGGCAGCCGATTTTCCTGACAGTACGATAGTAGAAATGTTTGAGGCTCAGGTAGCCGAGGCATCTGATCGGGTCGCAGTAACCTATGGCGAGGAGCAGCTGACATACGGTGAATTGAACGCACGGGCGAATCAGGCGGCACGCAGATTGCAGCATCATGGAGTCAAGCCGGATCAAATCGTTGCTGTAATGATTGAACGCTCCACGGAGATGGCCGTTACTTTGTTGGCAGTTCTTAAGGCCGGAGGAGCTTATCTTCCGATTGATCCTTCAATTCCTGAGGAACGTATAAAGTACATGCTGAAGGATAGCGGCACTGGGGTGCTGCTGACACAGCGCAGATTTGAACCTATGCTGGGGCAAATATTGGATCAAGATCCTTCTGAGGGTGATAGTGCTAAGGGAAAAGTGACTGCGCTGATCGTAGATGAAGCGGAGCTGTATGCAGGTGATGATCAAAATCTACCGCTTGCTGCTGATCCCGGCGATTTGGCTTACATTATCTACACCTCCGGAACGACTGGAAACCCGAAGGGTGTCATGATCGAGCATCGCTCATTAGTAAATCGGCTGCATTGGATGCAAAAGAAGTACCCGATTGGAGAAGCAGATGTCATTTTGCAGAAAACACCTTATACCTTCGATGTATCTGTCTGGGAGCAATTCTGGT
>RCUF01000297.1_pt1 | contig 20191 bp, 17 predicted proteins | sample 2166311 | NCBI WGS metagenome assembly RCUF01 (sample SAMN09932608, study PRJNA488358) | compost metagenome | feature: garden; material: soil; isolation source: compost soil in 4-hydroxybenzonitrile-enriched culture | place: Germany: Experimental Botanical Garden Goettingen | collected 2016-01-27
CCTTGCACCGCTATTTCTAGTTTTGACAGTAAACCTACTTTTGGGACAGCCCCTTAAGTTAAGGAAGCAGAGCTTTACTTCGCTTAATAATATTGCCGATGCTTACCTCCATGCTGTATATATTTTGCTTGAGAGAATTGGCTTTAGTGCTGAGAGTAAGCAGCCTTGCTAATGCATCCGACGTTCTGTCAGCATCGGATTTCTTAATAGCTGCCTTGAAATTTGTCCACTCTGTAGTGATGAGCTTGCTCTGCCCTGACAGGACGCTTTTTTCAGCCTTGATTTTATTTTTAACCGGATCAATCTCAGCTAGTACGCCGCGTATTTTTTTCGCCAAATTTGTTTTATCCTTCTTTGCTGCTGTAAGTGAGTCTTGCTTTGTTCTGATCTCTTGGCGGGCAAGCGTAGCTGCAGTCCTCATAACATCGGCTTGTACGGATAATACTTTGTATAACGACTTATCCTTCAGCTTCTTGGCAGCAGCAACTTGTCTGGTCAGGGAGGAGTAGCTGTCAAAAAGAGGCTGATATTTACTTTTGAGTTCTTTTACTTGTGTCTCCAGTTTGGTAATTTTATCATCATTGATTTCTTTGATTTGTTTGCGGACCGTTGACACCTGAGCCTCATTCTCATAATGCAGTGAAGAGATCTTATCATCCCAGCTTATGATCCCCTTATATTGTGAACTGAAGTCATTGTATTGCTTTGTAATCCTGGCTTTTTGCGTGCCTCCGGCAGAGGTGGCTGTTTTGTTTAATTGGTCATCGACGGAATCTGTAAATTCAACAGAAGCAGCATGCGCGGGATTCTCAACTAATAAAGGAGTTATTCCTAAAAACATAACAAGGGCAAATACGAAAAATTTACTGCTTTTCATTTTGGGACGAAACGTGGAAAAAAATTTGAATTTACTCATAATACACTCCCTTTATTTCAAAATGAGAAATGAGAGCCCACAACAAAAAACACCCGCAGGAAAGGCAATATTGCCTTTTCTTACGGGTGCTTCCATCGCAAGATCGTTCATTTCATATTGGGTCCACTATATATAAAAATCCTTAATTTGTCAAATTGGAAATGTGCAGTTCCAGTTTGCGGAGAATCTCCTTTTGCCATTTCTGGTCACCCAACTGGGTAGCCAAATTTAGCAAATCCAGAAAATCATCAATCTGTAGAGTAGTTTTACGGGTAGATACCTTCATAGCTTCAAACTCCTTTTGAGTGTTCATGAGTTAAATGATCCAAGCAATAATGATAATCATTATCATGTAATATATTTTTATTATGCACAACGCAAAGAGATTTGTAAATATGTAATTGCTCGGATTGTTATACGATTTGCTTGACAATGTTCAAGATATATGGAGAATGAGGGGAAATAACCCACAGGAGGAACTATGGAGACAGAACCACTATTAAAAGTCGAAGAGCTGGCGCTTAAAAAGCATAAAATTTTTCGACAAAGCAAGATTCGCTACATCGCTCGGGCGATGCTGGCAAGTATGTTCATTGGGTTTGGGGTTATCGTAGCATTCAAGACGGGTAACTTTTTTTACCTGGAGCATTCTCCGCTGACATATCCAATGGCTGCTATTACGTTCGGTGCGGCGATTATTTTGATTGCGTATGGGGGAGGAGACCTCTTCACTGGCAACACATTTTATTACACTTACGCAGCTTTGCGTAAGAAGATGAAATGGATCGAGGTCGTGAAGCTCTGGATTTTTAGTTATTGTGGTAATATTCTTGGGGCATCTGCATTTGCACTGCTCATATTTTTGACAGGATTATTTACAGATTCATCAGTGAACGGGTTTCTGCTGTACGTCGTTGAGCATAAGATGACAACTTCAACAACGGAGCTGTTCTTCAGAGCAATTTTATGTAATTGGCTGGTGTGCTTGGCGTTTTTTATCCCGATGTCATTTAAGCAAGACGGAGCCAAAATGTTTGCGATGATGCTGTTCGTATTTTGCTTCTTCATCTCGGGGTATGAGCATAGCATCGCCAATATGTGTACGTTTGCTATAGCGCTTGTTCTGAATCATCCTGGAACGATCTCGTTTGCAGGTGTGCTTCACAACCTGATACCAGTTACGTTAGGCAATCTGATCGGTGGCGGGCTTCTGATGGGATTTATGTACTATTATGTAAATAAACCGTTTCTCGACTCTGAAGATCATTAGAAATATTTAAGATCAGACTATTAATAAAAATACTAGATTTCGGCCGATCGCCTGCAATATTAGGCGACCGGCCGATCCCGTTTAAAGGAAAAAGCGCATAGGAAATAATCCTATTTGTTCCAATGTAAATATGATAAAATTAAAAAAATTAAGAATTTCCTAATTTGTCATCTTTAGAACAGTTAGCAAACATAATCAACTCATTTTTATGCACAAAGGATGCATGTCGAATGAAGAAGATACTTAAGATGATGTTAGCGACATTTACCATTTTGTTAGCCACTACATCCACTACATACTTTATGCCAACAGTGCTTGGTGAGCGGGCGAATGTCTATTACCAGACAGAGCTCGATTATCCACCATTTAAATTCAAGCAAAATAGTTCACCAACAGGCTTTGATCTGGAATTGACCCAGTTGATCTTTAGGGATGGCAAAAATACACTGCTTTATTCTTCCGGGGATTGGATGGAAGTTTATCAGCGCCTCAAGCAAGAAGAAATCGATACTGCCGGATTGGTGGTAGTAAATAACCATAACACTGATATGATATATTCCAAACCAGTCATGCAAACTTATACTGGGGTATACGTAAGACGAGGCTTTATAGGAGATATCACGTTAGAATCATTGTCAGATTATAAAGTAGGCGTTGCCGCAAACCGTTACTCTGGAGAGCTGCTTAAGCAGAAGACAGACGTTACTGTATATAGGCAATTTCAGAGCGTGGAGGAAGGTCTTATCGCTTTGAAGAATGGTTCTATCGATTTGTTGTTTGAAAATCAGCATGTTGTCAATTATTTGATTGTTAGTGAAAAACTGACCGGCGATATTCACCAGGTTTTGTACGATTTATACCCGTTAGACGTATCCTATGCTGTTAAGAAATCCTCACCGGAGCTTGTTACCTACATAAACAGTAGAATTGATGAACTGCGTGGAGAGGAAATGTACGAATATTTATACCAAAAGTACTTCTTCGACCATTCAAAATATTACAAGGATAAAATTATAAATCGATATATTCTTCTTGGCTGTGTCATAGCATTGCTGATCGTTCTAAGTTACATACTTCTTAGAATTTATATTAAATATCTCAAGAAAACGCTCTATGAGGAACGTGAGCTTTCCAAGGAAGTACTGGATCACACGAATATGTTAGTTTGGGCCGTGCATAAAGATAAGCGTACTGTCAGATTTAATCAATATGCAGAGCTGCTGACGGGAATGAAGGAAAGTGATCTGACTAACCAAAGGTATGACCAAATAGAGGGATTCCATGAGCGTTATAGCGGTTTAGTCGATCTTCTTGATAACGCTATAGCGATGAAGTTCGTAGATAATCAAGAGATGACTCTGACCTATGGAGATCAGAATCAGTCTAAAATGTTCCTATTCCGTACATCAGCGATTCGGGATGCTTCCGGCCGACCGGAAGTTTTCATCATAGCGGGTATGGATATTGAAGAACGCAAAGTCTATGAGAACAAGCTGCAGAGCAGTTATGATGAGTTAGAATCGACATACGAGGAACTTGCTGCAACGCAGGAGGAGCTGGAGCGCCAGTTCGATGAGCTTATTGTGCAGGAGGATAAGCTGCGTATAAGCGAAGAAAGATTTAGACTTGCTACGATGGGATCGGGAGCGGTTATTTGGGATACTGTACCTGATACAAATTATTATTTTGTGTCTGAGCGGATGTTTGAACTTTTAGGTTATGGGCGAGGGGAAGTTTCTACAACGCTGGATGGCTGGATGGAGCTCATTCATCCTCAAGATATGCAGGATACGATTGAATCAAGGCAGGCGTATCTCCGCGGAGAGTCTCCTGTGTATGAGAAAGAATATCGCATGCGGAAAAAGGATGGAAGCTATATCTGGTTTCAGGCCAGAGGTATGCTGCAACGCAATAGCGAAGGCCGTGTCATCAGATTTGCTGGCTCGATGATTGATGTTACGGATCGTAAAAACTACGAGCTGCGGCTGCAAAATAGCTATGAGGAGCTGGAGGCTACTTTTGAGGAGCTTACTGCTGCCCAGGACGAGCTTAGAGTGAACTACGAGACGCTCGTGGACAATCAGGAAATGTTGAGACGGAATGAGGAGCGTTATCGACTCGTTACGGAAGCATCGGATAGTGGAATTTGGGAAACAGACGTGCTGGCTAATCAGCATTATTTTTCTCCAAGATGGTATGAGCTGTTAGGTTATGATGGTAACGATTTGGTGAGCTTCGTAACACTCGATCAGCTTGTACATCCCGATGACTATGAGCGGTATTTAAATGATCTGGAAATTGTGAGAAGAGACAGTAAGGGTATGTTCCAGTGTGAATACAGGCTTCGTCTCAAAAGTGGAGATTATCGGTGGTTTATGGGTCGCGGAAGAGTACTTTACGACGATCAAGGACATGCTTACCGGATGACAGGCTCCATTACAGATATTCATGAGTTGAAAAAGTATCAGGACCGTTTGCAGCATCTTGCATATTATGACGCGCTTAGCGATTTACCTAATCGGCTTTATTTGCTGGAGGAGCTCGAAGCTTTCTTTTCGAATCCACAAGAAAAGGCCGCATTATTCTTTGTTGATACCGACAATTTCAAGTACATTAATGATACACTCGGTCATAAGTTCGGGGATCGATTGCTTAAGGAAACGAGCAGCCGTTTAGCCTCAGTTATTGAAGATAAGGGCATGCTGTTTAGATTGGGCGGAGATGAATTCGTTATTTTCCTGCAAAATATTCATCATGAGGAGCAGGTCCTTTTGTTGGCCGAGCATCTGATGCAAGGCTTTATCGAACCGTTCCAGATTAACGAAAGTGAAGTCTATGTCTCGGTTAGCGTTGGTATCGCAATCTACCCGCAGCATGGAGTTAGTGCTGAAGAGATTTTGAAAAATGCAGATATGGCGATGTACGCGGCCAAAGAAGCGGGTAAAGGCAAATACATGGTCTTTGACCAATCCTTCCTACAGGTATTTAATGAACGGGTGAATTTGGAGAAATACTTGCGGCAAGGTCTTCAGAATGGTGAATTCCAGTTGTTTTATCAGCCACAGGTTAGCGTGAGGAATGGTCATATTACTGGTTTTGAAGCTTTAATCCGTTGGAACAGTCCTGAGCTAGGCTTTGTCTCGCCGCTTTCCTTTATTAAGATTGCCGAGGACAGTCGATTGATCATTCCTATTGGGGAATGGGTGTTATTCCGTGCCTGTGCTTTTGCCAGTAGCTTTCAGGAAGAAGGATACGGCAAATTTAAAATATCAGTCAATATATCAGTCATTCAGATGCTTCAGGATGATTTCATCGATATGGTAATGAGAGCACTGGAAGATACGGGACTTGAGCCTGATTTATTAGAGCTTGAGATTACGGAGACGTTGATCATGGAGTCATTTGATGCTCTGATTCCTAAACTCGCATTCTTAAGATCAAAAGGAATTCAAATCGCGTTGGATGATTTTGGTACAGGGTATTCCTCGTTAGGTTCTTTGCAGGATATGCCGATTACTACACTTAAAATAGATAAAACCTTTATCGAGCAGGTATCGGATGAAGGAGATCCCCGTTCTCTCGCAAAAGCTATTGTACTGATAGGTAGAAAGATGGGATTAAAGGTTGTCGCAGAAGGTGTAGAGATTGAGCAGCAAATGAAGTATGTAAAGCGGGCTAAATGCGATATGATTCAGGGCTACTATATTAGTAAACCTCTCTCCGAAGAAGATACGATTCAGTTGATACGGAGTAAAAAGGTGTATGATATTAGGCGGTAACAGTCCATGTGGCTCAATAACTTGCTTGATTAACACAATAAAAGCAGTAGCTTGGAGGAAAGAAGATGCTCCTCAGGGCTACTGCTTATTTAGTATAAAGAATTAGTTCTAGGATTCTACGCTGATGTCGGGGTCAGCAAGGAATGATGTAATAGGCAATGAAGCGGCACCGAGTGCGGTTGATCGTATTCCGAGCTTAGCGAAATCGACATGGGTCTTATTGCGATGATAGGATAAGCTCCGCTCTTCAATCGTTCGAAGCATGGAATCCTGAAGAAGTCCTCCAGCTATGGACAAGCGATTACCAATGACGATGAGCTCAGGATTGAGAATGTTAACGAGATTAGCAAGTCCAACACCAAGCTGCGAGCCAATTCGATTTAATAATTCAATCGCTGTAGAGTTTCCGCTTCGCGCTACCTCCAGAATGTCTTCCAGCTCAACTGATGATTCCGGCCACTCTTGAGCAGCTTGATCCAGCAGTGCTTTTTCTGAAGCTAATGTCTCCCAGCAGCCTCGATTGCCACAGCGGCATAGAGGTCCATCCTCCGCAATCGTCATATGCCCAACCTCACCGGAGAAGTTGGAGACTCCGCGATACAGCTCTCCTCCTACAATGATGCCAGCTCCGATCCCGATTCCGATACTCAAATAGATTAGATTTTGTGAATCTATTCCGGCTCCAAACAGCTTTTCACCAATCGCGCCTGCATTCGCTTCATTATCAATATGAATATTGCTGCCGAAATCAGGTGAAAGTAACTTGAGCAGGTCGATTTGATTCCAGCCTAGATTAGGAGCAGATACGACATGACTTTTCTCGTCAACAAGGCCTGGAACGCCTATCCCGATTCCTACGATGCCGTATGGAGATTCGGGCAGCTTGCGGGATAATTGACGGATCGTTTTTCGAATTTGATCCATCACATTTTCGGGAGCAAAGTCTTCAAGAGGTACGCTTTTCTCGCGGATTACGTTGCCTTCAAGGTCTACAAGGACTGCCAATAAATCACTGACACGGATGTCTACCCCTATCGCGAATCCTGCTTGCTTATTGAACAAAAGCAAGGTAGGCTTGCGTCCACCGCTGGATTCGCCAGGGCCTATTTCCGTGACGAGACGGCTATCAATAAGCTCTGAAACGAGCGAAGATACGGTGGCTTTATTAAGTCCGATTGCAGCAGAAATATCTGCACGTGATAAAGGCTGACGTTGCCTAATAGTGTCCAGAACGATAGTTTTATTCATTTTTTTGATTAACTGTTGATCACCAGTAATCTTCATCATTTATCCTCCAAATGGATGTACATTAAGTAACATCATACCACATAAAATAAAAAATATATCAACAACTTACTTAGTTGGCTAGACAAACTAAGTATAACGTGATACGATCTAGTTGAAAAGAGCAAGGCAATATAAAATACACTGAATGTTGCTACTGATCAGTAGAATGAAAAGGCTTTCCCGAAATTAAAATATTGTTAGGAGGACTCTCAGTGAGTTATTTCAAAAACATTAACAAAATTCAGTTTGAAGGCGCAGGTTCCGATAATCCATTGGCATTCAAACATTATAATGAGAATGAAGTAGTGCTTGGCAAATCGATGAAAGAGCATCTTCGTTTTGCAGTGGCATATTGGCATACATTAACTATGAACGGCAGCGATCCATTTGGACAAGGCAACATGATTCGTCCTTGGGAGACTGTATCCGGTCTTGATCTTGCTAAGGCTCGCGTAGAAGTTAACTTCGAATTCCTTGAGAAGCTGGGTGCTCCGTACTACTGCTTCCATGATGTAGACGTTGCTCCAGAAGGAGCTACTTTGAAAGAATCCAACGAGAATCTGGATGTAATCGTTGCTAAGCTTAAACAAGGTATGCAAGATACAGGTGTTAAATTGCTGTGGAATACAGCGAACATGTTCTCGAACCCACGTTATGTACATGGTGCAGCAACGACTTCCAATGCGGACGTATTTGCTTACGCTGCAGCACAAGTGAAAAAAGGTCTGGAGACAGCAGTTGAGCTGGGCGCAGAAAACTATGTATTCTGGGGCGGCCGTGAAGGCTATGAATCCCTGTTGAATACGGATATGGGCCTTGAGCTTGATAACCTTGCGAGATTCTTCCACATGGCTGTAGAATATGCACAGGAAATCGGCTTTACTGGTCAATTCCTGATCGAGCCTAAACCAAAAGAGCCTTCAAAACACCAATACGACTTTGACGCAGCTACAACTATTGCATTCCTGCAAAAATACGGCTTGGACAAACACTTTAAACTTAACCTTGAAGCTAACCATGCTACACTTGCTGGACATACATTCGAACATGAATTGCGCGTAGCTCGCATCAACAATATGCTCGGTTCGATCGATGCGAACCAAGGCGACATGCTGCTTGGCTGGGATACAGACGAATTCCCAACAGACCTGTATTCTGTAACGCTTGCTATGTATGAAATTCTCGAAAATGGCGGTATCGGCGCTGGTGGCGTAAATTTTGACGCTAAAGTAAGACGCACATCCTTCGAGCCTGAAGATTTGTTCTACGCTCATATCGCAGGTATGGATACCTTTGCTAAAGGCTTGAAAGTGGCAGCTAAAATGAAAGAAGATAAATTCTTCGACAACCTGATTGCTGATCGGTATGCTAGCTTCAAATCCGGTATCGGTGCAGACATCGTATCTGGCAAAGCTAACTTCAAAACTTTGGAAGCATACGCATTGCAACATAGTGACATTCACAACAAATCCAATCATCTTGAATTGGTTAAAGCTCGCCTGAACGAATATCTGTTTGGCGTGAAATAATTGTTATCGTACAATATGAAGTATTTTTTAGGGGACGCGCGCCGTCCCCTTTTTAATAACGATTTACTTCCCTCGGGGATAAATTGAAGGGAGATTATCAGTGATGAAATATGTGATCGGGATCGATCTTGGGACCAGCTCGGTAAAGACGCTGCTGGTGGATCAAAACGGTGATATCAAAGGGGAGGCTTCGGCAGCCTATCCTCTTATTCATGAACGTCCAGGTTATAGTGAACAGAATCCTGAGGAATGGGTAACCGGCACGATTTCATGTCTGAAGCAGCTTTTCCAAGAGAGCGGAGTATCTCCTGAAGACATCGATGGTGTATCCTATTCTGGTCAAATGCATGGTCTTGTACTGCTGGATGCAGACAACAATGTTCTGCGTAATGCTATTCTGTGGAATGACACACGTACTACTGCGGAATGCCGTGAAATTGAGCAGAAGCTTGGAGACCAGCTGCTGTCCATTACGAAAAACGCTGCCCTTGAAGGCTTTACTCTTCCGAAGATTTTATGGGTGCAAAAGCATGAGCCGGAGCTCTTTGCTAAAGCAGCTAAATTTGTGCTGCCCAAAGATTACTTGCGATATCGGATGACAGGGCGTGTAGAAATGGAAATTTCCGATGCTGCGGGTACATTGCTGCTGAATGTTGCCGAAGGTCAATGGAGTGAGGAAGTAGCGGGAGCATTTGGTCTTCCTGCTGGATTCTGCCCTCCGATTGTCGGCAGTACGGAAGCTACAGGTACGGTATTGCCTGAGTTTGCACAGCTAAGCGGATTATTAACATCTACCAAGGTATTTGGCGGCGGTGCGGACAATGCTTGCGGTGCGGTAGGTGCAGGTATCGTTCAAAAAGGGGACGCCCTTAGCAGTATTGGTACTTCCGGTGTTGTTCTCACATATGAAGAGGATAAGAACAAGGATTTTGCAGGTAAGGTGCACTTCTTCAATCATGCTCATCCGGGTGCATTCTACGCTATGGGAGTAACACTTGCTGCAGGTTATTCCTTAAGCTGGTTCAAGGATTCCCTTGCACCTGAGCTTAGCTTCAATGAGTTCCTCGAGCCTGTTGCTACCATTGCCCCAGGTTCAGACGGCTTGCTGTTCACTCCATACCTGGTGGGCGAACGTACTCCTCATGCGGACAGTGTTATACGCGGCAGCTTCATCGGTCTGTCCGGTACTCATCGCCGCGAGCATATGGCCCGTGCGGTGATGGAAGGTATTACGTTCTCGCTTGCCGAGTCCCTTGAATTGTTCCGTCAAGCTGGCATCGCAGTAGACCGTGTCATCTCGATTGGCGGCGGAGCTAAAAATCCGGTTTGGCTGCAAATGCAGGCGGATATTTTTGGCACACCAGTAGTATCTCTGAAAAACGAGCAAGGTCCTGCAATGGGTGCTGCCATGATGGCAGCAGTCGGCAGCGGATGGTTCAGCAGCTTGAAGGATTGTGCTGAGCAGTTCATAGATTACGTAGCTACGTATGAACCGATTCCAGCTAATGTGGAGACATACAGTCGCTTGTTCAAGCTTTATCAACAGGTATATTCTGCGACTCGTGTGCTTAACGAAGGATTGCAACAATTCCGCGGTTAGTCAAGCGCGTGATGCTCCTCATTTATGGCCATTGCCAGTGAAAAGGGAAGCTCACGCGCTTATTTTATGATACGGATAGCTTGCCATCCTCCATGTGGACCACGCGGTCACACAGGTCAAGCATACGATGGTCATGGGTAACCATTACGGCCGCCTTGCCGCGAGATTTGACTTCATCAGCCAGCATGTGCACGACGTCTCTACCGCGTTCGGAATCAAGGCTCGCGGTCGGTTCGTCAGCTAAAATGATTTCAGGATCATTCATCCATGCTCTCGCGATAGCGACGCGTTGCCGTTCACCGCCTGACAAGCTCTCCGGATAGTGATGCAGACGATGGCCGAGGCCCAGACGTGATAGCAATTCGGTCGCTTTTTTCTTGGAATGACTCTTTTTCATCCCGGCCAGCTCGCCAATCAGAATCAGCTGATCTCTTACCGTTAAATATGGAATCAGGTTAGCTGATTGAAAAATAAAGCCGATTTTCTGAAGCCGGATATCGGTCAATTGCTGTGAAGACAGCCTGCTAATCTCCTGACCGCCGATTGCAACAGTTCCGTTTGTTGGTGACAGCAGCGCTCCGGCAATGGATAGAAATGTACTTTTACCTGAACCGGAAGGTCCTACAATCGCAACGAATTCTCCTGCTTTTACTTCCAAAGAAATATCCTTCAGCACTTTTACAGAGGTATCCTCACCTCCGTAGATTTTGCTTACGTTGTCCAACCTCAACTGAGTACTCATTATGCAGCCCTCCCAATTGCTTCAATGGCATCTACCTTGGCTACTCGATACAGGGATAATAGCGACCCAAGCAGGGATACGAACAGGAACAGGATGGTGCAAATCGTAATGACCCCAGCATTGAGCTCAAAAGGCATGCTTTCCGGCAGCAGAAGAGAGACCCCGTAGGTTAGCCCTATGCCGATGGCAAGACTGATAATAGAAAGCAGAAGAACCTGTGAAATTAAGCCACGGGCAAGGTAGCTCATCTTTGCTCCAATTGCCTTGAGTACGCCAAATTGGCTCATTTTTTGAATCGTCATAACGTAGAAAAATACAGCCAGAACGAAGGCGGCAATGATAAAGAGAAAAGCAACCATCATGAGCAGAGAGCCTTGTTCTTCCTTATAACCCGGTATCCCCTGTAAGGACTGGCTTTTACTGATGACTTCGACTCCGGATACCTGCGTTTTGATGCCATCAGCGATTTCTTTTGTTCCCTTGACCGCGATCGCATTAAAAGCGAGTTCGTCCTCCTTGACGCTTCTATTTTGGTGAATACTTTTCCAATCCGCAAAATTGATATGAACGACTGGGGCATGACTGAACGACTGTCCCTTAGTGAATCCAATAATCGTAAAAGCTTGGCCTGATGCCTGATCGTGGATAACATCGCCAAGCTTCAATCCTTTTTCCTTAAGTGAACGATCAACAACGGCCTCCAAGGAAGACGAGTCATTTATCATGTGTCCTTCCACAACCTGTGGAGCTAACATACTTTGTGGATTTATGGCGAAAAAGGTAACGTCGATCCTCTTATCGTTATAATCACTAGTCACCGTTGACATCTGGACACCAAGCGGCGTTGCTTCCGCATTTGCTGTATGCTGTTTAACCTCTTCCAGAGTATGGTGCTCCAGTGTGGAGCGGGTTAGACGTTGATCGGAATTATGTTGAAGCACAAGGTAGTCGGCGTTCATGGTTTGAATGGATGAGGCGTTATCGGAAGATAATCCCTGAGCCAGTCCTGTTACAAAAAGCACTAACCATGCGATTAACACCATGATGAGCGAAATAAGTATATAACGTGTTTTGGCATGCCGCAGCTCACGTATTGCCATAAACATGGTTGATCATCTCCTATCTATTCTGCTGAGCATATATCTTCTTGCCCGGTGTGCTTTTATTATAGGAGAGTATTATGAACGGAATATGAATCAGGTTTTACTCAGTAGGCAGATGGATACGAAATGTAGTTCCTTGACCTGAATCACTCGTAACCTCGATATGACCTTGGTGCATTTCAACAATTTTATCAACAATGGCTAATCCTAACCCGCTGCTGCCTTCCTTACGGTTTCTGGACTTGTCCGATCTGTAGAATCGCTGAAAAATATGAGGGAGGTCGCTCTCTGCTATGCCGATTCCGGTATCTTGTATTTCTACGGTGCATGTCTTATTCTCTTGCCACACATGCAGTGAGATCGTTCCGCCTTCTTCGGTAAATTTAATGCTGTTCGTAATCAGATTTACCCATACCTGATAGAGCAGCTTGCTATCTCCTTTTACATAGGTTTCCGGCAATTCCATCTTGATGGCGATCTCTTTCTCGCGCCAGTTCCATTCTGTCATGAATAATACTTGGCGAATCTGGGACGAGACATCAAAAGCTGTCATTTCCAGAATAGCTTCCTCCTTATCAAGCGATGCTAATGTGAGGAGCTGTTTACTTAATTGCGACATTCTTCGGCTTTCGTCCTCAATGATCAGCAAATACTCGCGTCGCTGCTCTTCCGGTAGATCCTTTGAAAGTAAAGTGTGTGAAAACCCCTGTATCGATGCTAGTGGAGATTGGATTTCATGGGAGACGTTAGATACGAACTCTTGACGCATTTCCTCAAGTTGTCCAATACTTTTGGCCATGACGGAGAAATGGCTTGCAAGCGTACCGATTTCATCGCGACGCCGGAAGTCGAGCTTTATGTTGTATTTTCCTCGCGCCAGCATTTTGGTCGCTTCAGTTAATTTAACGATAGGCTTCACGACGTAACGGGTGCTGATCAAGACGAAAATGATGCTTAGTATGATAGACAGCAGGATCAACAGCGCAAAAAAGATTCTCATCTCGCCGAATTGAATCTCCAGATTAGGACGAATGAACATAGCATAAGTTTTGCCGTTCACTTCTAAGGGCACGCCGATTGTGTTTTTTAAAGTATTATCGAAAAAGCCTGTGATGAACAGACCTGTAGGAAACTGAATGATACCATGATAGACGCTGCCCTTGAGGACATGAGTGATGGTGTCTTGATCTATATTTTTATCCCGAAAGCCAGGGCCGTAAAAAGCTCCTTCTTCTTGATTGTTGACCAGATAAAACTGATAGCCCAGTTTTCCGATATTTTCAAGGTAGGCATACAGGTCGATCTCAGGGTTGTCTTCATAGAACGTTTTGATTTGCTCAGCCATATGGGTAACTTTGTTATCGTTATAAGGTTTTAGGTTATATTGGTAGTAGGTATTCGCGGCAATAAATGCGATAAAGCTGCTTATGATCATGACGAGTACGGTCGTTGCACAGATTCGCAAATACAAGGTTCTCACGAAGCAGTAACCTCCAATTTGTACCCGACTCCACGAACCGTCGTAATGATGAAATCATTGTTGCTGTTATCGGAGAATCTTGCCCGAAGTCGTTTGATGTGGACATCTACCGTCCGCTCATCTCCATCAAAGTCGTATCCCCAAATGTGCTCAATGAGTTCTTCGCGTGTGAAAATTCGGTTAGGGTAGCTGGCGAGCTGGAACAATAATTCAAATTCTTTCAGCGGCAGCATAATTTGTTGCCCCCTGCAGCTTATCTCGAAGCTCTTTCGATTAATGACGGTATTTCCTAATGTGATCGTCTGCGCGTTGACCATTTGAAATCTGCGTAGAAGCGCCTTGATTCGAAACAACAGCTCTTTAGGCTCAAAAGGTTTAGTGACATAATCATCTGTTCCAACGAGGTAGCCCTTTTCTTTATCAGCCAGCTGATCTTTAGCCGTCAGCAGAATGACGGGGAAATCATAGAACTGTCTGATCTCCTCGCATAGCTGAAACCCGTCCTTGCCTGGCATCATGACATCTACAACGGCAAGATTAATTTGTCGATCCGAGAGACAGGCTGAGGCTTCGATCCCATCTGCGGCTTCGATGACATGGTATCCTTCAGCTTGTAGATAATGACTCAGCAGCTTCCGAATATGCTCGTCATCATCTGCAATTAAAATATGTATCACAGCGTAACATCTCCTTGAGGTGTTTAAGTTCGTCCCTTAATTATGATGCCAATATATCGCAATTATGGCTAATTCACAAATTCATAAGAGAAGAGCTGCGCTCCTATCATCATGGATGACAGGGTAACAGCTCTTGGAATAAATGAATATTTAGTTAGACCTCGTTCCAGATTCGGCGCACATTATCCAAGGCAATTCGGGTTCCTTTTCGACAATCTTCCATACCCTCGAATTCAATAGACAGGTAACCGTTGTAGCCTGAGCCTTTTACTATCCGCAAAATGTCCCATAGCGGCAAATCCCCTTGTCCGGCGATTGCTCCACGCAAGTAACTGCCACCCGCGCTCTTAAACCAGCCCTCTCCCGGATTCCTGCCAGCCTGACGAATGTAGAAGTCTTTGATGTGAACCATTGAGGCATAGCGGATGTTTTTTTGAACAGCGATGAGGGGGTTCTCATCAACACATACGAAATTGCCGACATCCAGTGTTGTTTTAAAGTTTGGACGATTTACAGCATCCATTAGAGAGAGCACTCGGTCGCTGGCTTGAATGTAGTAGCCATGGTTTTCTACACTCGTTATAATCTGATATTTGCTTGCATAATCAGCAATGGTTCTGCAGGCGCTCGCTAGACTTTCAAGATCGTGGTTAAAATGAATGATCGATGGATCGGGTCTTGAGGCTACGTCGTGACGCATTAATTTCACACCAAGCAGGTGTGCGATATCGACCTCGCCCTTCACGCGGTTGATTTCCATCTCATAAGCTTCCTTGGATTCTGTAACAAAATTTGCCCCGATAGCGTAGTTGGAAATATCGATTCCAACCTGATATGCCTTCTCTTTGAGCTTGTAGATTAACTCAGGATTGTCGGTAAAATCAAAGCCCAGAGGGACGATCTCGATATGCTCGCCGCCAATATCTGCGATCCACTCAATAACATCCAGAATGGACATGGTGCCTTCCTGCATAGCTTGATAAAGACTGTATGAGCTTATTCCAAGCTTCATGATTTCATCTCCTTGTTGTATCGCCGATCAACGATAGGAGCGAATGAAATTGACCGCTCTTTGAATGTCATCGGCGGGATTGTCGCCTACTTCACGTTCTATTGTTAAATACCCACTGTATCCAATGCTCTGCAAGGCAGCAAAGTAGGCTGGAAAATCAACCGTTCCTTCACCAAGCGGAACCTCTTCAAAAGCAGCGCCAGAGGAGGCCATCTCAGCGATTTGCCCATGATCCATAGGGGAGTAGCCTAAATATCCATATACATCCTTCGGGTCAATCGGGCGATTCTGTCTACCATCCTTGACGTGGGTATGAACGATGTAATCCTTAAGCAACTTGACGCCTTGCACTGGATCATCTCCGGTTACCATAACCATATTTGCCGGGTCAAAGTTGACGGAGACACCTTTAGTGCTGAATGTATCGAGGAACCTCTTTAAATGCGCCGCTGTCTCAGGCCCAGTTTCAATGGCAAAATAAGCATTCATGCTGTTGGCATACACGCCGAGCTCCTCACAGGCCAGCTGCATCGATTCATAGATGCGGCTGTTTTTGTCCTCAGGTACGATCCCGATGTGTGTAGTTACTATACGGGTTCCGAGCTCAACCGCAAGATCGAGGATTCGTTTGGACTTTTCGATCTTATCGTGATTCGCGACGGAATCCTGAAAGCCGTGCCCGCCAAGGTCTCCACAGAGCGCTGATATTTCCAGTCCAAGACCATCAATGTAATTACGCAGCTCTTTACGCTTAACCCCGGTCAGTATCGCCGGGTCCATTTCTCCCGAAACAGCGTAGATTTGCACCCCCTCTGCACCGACCTCATGTGCTTTTTTCAAGCCCTCCCATACGCCCAGACCAAAGCTGTCAACAATAACGCCGATTTTGTTCGTTAATAAGTTTCCACTCAATTTAATCACCTGCTCCTCACATTAATCGAACTGGATTTCTCGCCCATCTGCAGCAGATTGATAGATGGCGTTAAGTATTTTGATCATTTGAACCCCGTCCTCAACAGGGCTGATTGTTTTTTCGGTTCCAAGGCAGCAATTCACGAAATGGTCGATCTCATTCTGGAAGCTGCTCACAAAATCAAAGCCGGGATGGCTGATTTGCGGATCTATGTTAAGGATGGTGTTGTGGCGCTCCGTCACGATCGAGAGCTGGGGTTCAATTTCAGCACCGCCCTTGTCACCATAAATGTTGATGAGCGAGGAGTTTTGCCGAGCATGGAGCGAGAAGCTGACATCAACCATAAGTGAAGCGCCATTTTCGAATGTAATCAAAGCGTTAGCTATGTCTTCGACAGTATTGTTTTTAGCGTCGTAATCAGCGGCCTGATAGAAATCATAGTTTTCGATATTGGATCGGTTGCCGAGCTTTTGATAGGTATGTCCCTTCACGGATTTGACCTGTGGTTTGCCCATTAGATACCAGCAAAGGTCAATGACATGTACTCCGATATCGATGAGCGGGCCGCCACCGGAGCGTTCCTTGTCCGAGAACCATCCTCCAGGATTGCCTAAGCGACGGAGCAGGCTGGCTTTGGCATAATAAATTTCTCCGAGATCGCCTGCATCGATAAATTTTTTCAGTACTTCAATATTGGAAGCGTGGCGGCGGACATATCCGACCTGAAGCAGCCCTCCTGTACGATGAGCCGCTTCTTGTATGAGCAGGGCTTCATCTACTGTTTTGCATAGAGGCTTCTCGCATAGAACATTTTTTCCGGCCTCAAGAGCGGCGATGCTGATTTCAGCGTGTGTGTTATTCCATGTACAAATACTGACTGCATCGAGATCAGGGTTGCCCAGAAGCTCACGATAATCGGTATAGACATGGGGAATATCGTACTGACTGGCTGTTTTGCGTGCTCTCTCTTCGTTAACGTCACAAATAGCCCATAGCTGGCATTTTGAATTGTTGTGATAAGCTTTTAGATGGGACTCTGAAATAGAGCCGTTGCCGATAATGGCTATTTTTAATTTGCTCATCGAATCGCCTGCTTTCTTTCGAGATATGTGCTTATTTGATACAATGATACTTAACTTATGTCTAGACAATATGTGTTATTTGTTCACTTGATATAAATTTATCACATTGATATTAAGGGGAAAATGTTCATGATGATAAGATACATGGATTATATGATCAGTTCTGAGCCGATACGTGTCTTCAACCCGATAGCAGATTCCGGCAAGCAGAAGATCAAATCGCTCTCTGTTGTGGGTGCTGGTCATCTGCCGTGTAGAACCTTGCGACGAGAGGGAGCCGTCTTTCAAGACTTCGCATTCGCTGTAATTACTGCTGGAGAAGGATACTATCAAGTGAATGATGGCGAGAAACAGAGGGTAAACGCCGGATCGTGGTTTTGCTTTTACCCGGGTGCAGTGTTTAATTACGGTCCTGATGAGGGTGGATGCTGGGATGAGTATTATTTCACAATCCAGGGTGAGCGAACAAAAGAGTGGCTTGAGCATTGGCTGGCGTCACCTGAGCTTGTAAAAAGAGCGATCATTAATGATGCGGCATTAAGCAAAATGGAAATGCTGTTCACGCTCATCGATAGCGGAGCTCCAAGCAATCTGGACAGAGCTGCGCTAATGATCGAATCTTTTCTCTATGAGCTTGTTTCTCAAGGTGATAATGAAGATTCCGGGAATCGGGGGAAATGGGTTGTCAATTTAATGGAGGATATTTCGAATGGTCTTCTGCCACCTCAGATCTCAGGCAATATTGCCAGTCATATCGCTGCCAGACACCACATCTCCGTTTCCACCCTGCGCAGAGTAGTGCATGAATATACGGGTTATCCCTTGAATGAATATATCCACCGGCTTAAAATGGCAGAAGCGAAAAAAATATTGCTGAACTCGGACATGAGTATCCAGGAAATTAGCGCGGCGCTCGGTTATAAAGATATGTTTTATTTTTCCAAGGTATTCAAAAGAATTAGCGGTATCTCCCCAAGGAACTATCGCAGCAGAATTGGACAATAACTATCTTTAAGGATAGACGGGGGGATACTAAACAGATGCAAAATCATATTCCAGAAATGACGGAGGGCCAATGGCTCGAAGACCATAACACAGTGGCAAGCTCAGCAGGCCGTGGCCTTGAAAGCCTCTTTTTTTATACTTCCATGTGCGGAACCTGCAAGCTTGCGGAGAGGATGCTCCAGATTGCTGTATCCTCAGGACCGGTTATTCCTGTCTCCAAAATAAACATTAATTATAGCCCCACCCTGCGCGACCGCTGGCAAATAACGAGTGTTCCTTGCCTGATTGTGCTGGAAAATGGAGAGCCTGTACGAATGGAATATGCTATGGGATCGGTAGTTGATCTATATACATGGCTGAGACTAGGCTAACACACAGCATCGGTATGTTGCATAGGATGTAAGGTATTATACATCCGGCTTCGGAGCAGGGAAGGGAGTTAGAGCAGGAAATGGCGGATACAAGTATTCATTATTTTGCTCGAGGGAATACGGCTCAGGGATTGTTTAGTCTAACGGATTCGGTACTTCAGGGACTAAGTGCCATTTACGTATTACAGGGTTATCCAGGAGGAACGGAGAAGGCCATTGCAGATCTGGCACAGATCTGCTTGCAGAACGAATCCAAATTGCATTTCATCCATCAAGCTCTGGACAGTGATTTACTTGAAGGGATCATTATCGAAGATTTCTCTGTTGCTGTCATTGACGGTGAGGTATGGTCCGAGGAGCTGCAATCCAATAGCGATGGCGAAATACATTACATTGATTTACGTTCATCTCTGGATACACAAAAATTAGCTGAAGCAGCGGTGCGTATTAAAGAACTGGAGGAAGAGATAGAGGGCTTATACAACAAAGCCTATGAGACCTTCCATAAAACACTCCGGATTCATGATGACTGGGAGAAGCTCTATATCGACAATCTGGACAGAGATCGAATGGATCAACTGGCCATCGAGTGGTCAGACAAATACTTACATCGTACATCGGGAGATCAGAATCAAATGGGAAGCGAAATCCATCGTTTTCTTGGAGCAGCAACATCCAAAGGGGCGGTAGATTTTATTCCCAACTTGACGGCTGGATTGCAAAATCGTGTTTTTGTTAAGGGTCGTCCAGGCTCTGGTAAATCTACTTTGTTTAAAAAGCTTGCGGCATCAGCGGCTGATAAGGGGATCGATACGGAGATTTATCATTGTGGATTTGATTCCAATAGTCTGGATATGCTGATTTTTCGTAATTTGAGCTTAGCTATTTTCGATAGTACTGCACCGCATGAGCATTACCCAAGTCGTGACGGTGACGTCATCCTGGATGTGTATGACCTTGCCATTACAGAGGGAACGGATGAAAAATATGCTGAGGAGATCGCTATAGTCAAGGAGCAATACTCCAAGTCTATGCGGGAATCGATAGCTTGCCTGACCCAAGTAAAAGAGCTGCGTGATGAGCTGCAAGCCATTTACGCGACAGCTGCCGATACATCATTACTGTCAGGGTGGCTGACAGAGGTATAGTTACAGGAAGCAAACAAACAAGGCTGTACCCAAGGTCATTCAAGCGAATGATTTTGGGTCAGCCTTTTTGGACATTTGCCAATTGTTCCCGAAGCTATCACGATATTTAATAAAATTAAGCAACAAAAATGATAGCTTCACGAGCGGGGCCAGTGATCCGCATCGATGGATGTACAGGAGGAATGGGCCATGATTAATGTTAAAAATCTTGGAGCTCGGGGCAACGGTCGACATGATGATACGGCAGTCATTCAGAAGGCTTTTCAGCTAGCGGTAC